>Ga0181554_1000149_pt1 | contig 66560 bp, 50 predicted proteins | sample 011ome_16_FD_145602 | JGI IMG/M metagenome (GOLD analysis project Ga0181554, IMG submission 145602) | Coastal salt marsh microbial communities from the Groves Creek Marsh, Skidaway Island, Georgia - 011503CT metaG (spades assembly) | ecosystem: Environmental > Aquatic > Marine > Intertidal zone... | reverse complement strand
GCTGGGCTCGGGCATTGCGTTGGGATAGGGCAACGACCGCGGCCTTATCGCCGCGCTGTGGAACCTGGAATTGAACCCCGGCCAAATCCAATTCGACGTCGTGGGAAAGGAGGAGCATTTTTGCGTCGGACCCAAAACGCAAGCGAATTTCTGGGATGGCCAACTCGAGCATTTCGGCCGGCGTCTCCTCCATTTTCTTCTTCAACTCCAAGGTATACGATTGAAGTACCGCCCCCTCCCGGACCATCAGGAAGTTGACATACCCGTACTCGACATCGTCGATCACCGAGTACACATCAACTTCGCCCACGGCAGGATTGAGCACGGTGCTTTTGGCTTGGTACTTTTCCAAGTGGTCCAACTTCTCCTTGCAGGCCTGGGCTAGTTCAAACTCTTGTTTGGCCGCATGCAACATCATTTGGCCGTGCAACCGTTGCTTGATGGCGGACCACTCGCCCTTTAGGAGCTTCCGAACGGATGCGATGTCCTCCATGTAGGCAGCTTCCGTTTGGCGTGCTTCACAGGGGCCTAGGCAGTTGTGCATTTGGTATTCCAAGCACACCCGATACTTCCCGGCATCGACGGCCGATTCCGAGAGATTCAAGGCACACGTTCGCAATGGATAGAGTTGTCGAATCAAATCCAACAAGGTCCCCAGCATCCGCCCTGAGGGATAGGGGCCGAAGTACTCGCTGCCATCCTCAATGCGCTGACGCGTACTAAAGACCCGCGGGAAACGCTCCTTCTTGATGCAAATCCAGGGATAGGTCTTTCCGTCCTTCAGGTTGATGTTGTACCAAGGCTGATGCTGCTTGATGAGGGTGTTTTCGAGCAGAAGCGCGTCGTATTCCGTCTCCGTGACAATGACGTCAATGGACACTACACGTCGAACCAGCATGCGCAAGCGCGCTTCGTCATGGGTTTTGCTGAAGTAGCTACTGACCCGTTTTTTGAGGTTTTTGGCCTTGCCGATGTAGAGAATCCCGCCGTCTTTGTCCAAATGCTTGTAGACCCCAGGCTTTTCAGGCAGGGTTCTCAGCAGCTGTTTGATGCGGTCCAAGCGTTCCATACGATTCTCTCAACAAAAAAGGCCGCCTCGCGTTCACGAGGCGGCCTTGAAGGTACAGTGTGAATTTGCTTAGTTCGAAAGAAGGGTCACGTTACCCGTCAATTCGAGGTGTGCACTGTTGGGGTTGTCATCCAAGCGAAGGATATAGAAGTACACGCCGTCGGCCAATTTGTTCCCGCGGTTGTCTTCGCCTTTCCAAGGATTGGCGTTGTCGTAGGCATCGTTCTCGTAGACCACCTTACCGTAGCGGTTCATGATCATTAAGTAGCGCCCAGACGAGTAACTCATCGCCCCTTGAATGCGGAAGCCATCATTGACACCGTCGCCGTTCGGCGTCACCACGTTGGGTACAATCACCGTATCAATCGGCGGGATCGGGGGAACGGGCTCACCAAACTCAATCCAGTTGGAATAAGCCGTGTCCTGCAAACGGGTCGGATTGTGGGTGCGGACGCGGATCGAGTATTGGCCCGGGGGCAAGTTGGGGTACTCTACCGTGACAAACGTATCGAGCTGTGATGCGCCGTAATCCTCCCAGATGTAGACTCCAGGCTGACCAGCGATACCTCGGCCAAATTCCACTTGGTACATGGGATTGTTCCACCCATTGTAATCCGTCCAGACCGATGGAATCGATGCCGTGTTGCTCATGTCTCCGCGCAGCCAAATGCTCTTGACCGTATTGGTCGGCGGCTGTTGCAAACCATTGATAATCGCTTCGACATAGTATCGGTAGGATTTCCCGTCGACATCTGCGGCACCCAAGGTATTGTCCACCCAATCGCGCTGGGCCGAATCCGTCAATGACGTGATTTGATTCCAGTTTGCTCCGCCGTCTCCTGAACGGTAAATGCGGAAGTTGTTGAATAGGAAGGATGGGAATGTGGCTGGATCAATTTTCCAGTAGATGTGAGGACGCTTGTCTTCGTCGATGGACACATTGGTCAACTGCATGTCCAGGTTGACACAGTCATTCACCAAGAGAACAATTGTATCAAACTCATCCATGGCCTTTCCACACTTGTTCAAAAGCGTATTGCCGTCATTGCCCACTTTGGAATAGAGGTAGTATTCCCCATTCATGGACAACGGCTTAAAGAGCTTGACACGCATGGAGTCCGTTTCACCGTTTACGTTGGGGAAAGGAATGAGTTTTTGGATGGGAATAGGCTGACCATTCGGCGCCGTTAGTCGGAAATCCGAACCATCGGGAGAAATGGACACAACCTCCACTGACAAGGTAAAGTAGAGCATTACCGTGGAGTCCAAACACTTGTATTCCACCTGCTGCTTGCCGTCAGGACGAAGTGTCACGCCCGGAGCGTTTTGGTCCAGCTTCACCCCTTGGTTCACAATTGGGTTACAGTTCGCGGCGACCGAAACCTGAATTTCTCGGTTGGACGATCCCACTTTCTCCCAGAATAAATAGGTCGAGTCAAAACGGTATTCATTCACGCGAATGGCTATCACCGATGTTTCCTGCGTATTCGCAATGAACGTGATGTTACCTGTTTGGGTGTTCAAGGTGAATGGTCCCGCTGGATCGGTGTGGATGGGCTGCAGATAGGTAAATCCGGCGGCGTATCCGACGCTAACGCCTCCGTTGCCAAAGGCAAACTCGCGAGCGGGGATTAATTCGTAGTTGATGGAATCGCCATCCTTTTCGTAGGCGTTCTGCAGGTAGTTGATGTATCCGCCAGTACAGATATAGCTCAAAGGAATCGATACAAAGGCGGGGGCTGAATTATATCCCAAAGTGTTGTTGAGTTCCGCCTCAAAGTAGAACCCAGCACCTGAAGAGTTGGCGATTCCGGTGACGCCGAAAGGTCGGCAGCAGGACTGCCAGTACATGACGTAATCGTTGCAGATTTGCGTGAGCGTGACATAGCCTACATAGATATTGACCATGGGGCTGAAGTAGGATCCACTCGTACCCTGAGGAATACAATCGTAGGCACCAAGCGAGGCCGCACTGAACTCTGGTTGAGCGAGGCTACACGTTACGTTGGTGGTCAAGTTGCAACTGGGCGCGTTGATGGTCACAGTTTGAGCCGTACCCAATCCCACACCGGACTGCTCCCGGTAGATCACCAATTTAATGCGGTATTGACCCGTTACTCCCGTGGAGTCTCCCACGTATTTGTACTGGATGTCTCCACCAAGAATGTGTGAAGCTTCCGCTTGGAAGGGAAGAAAAAGGGCGCCCAACAAAAAGGCAAACAATAGACGTTTCATACGAAAGATATTTTTCAGCCTTACGAAAATAGGTGTTTGGTTCGGACTTCTCGCACAAATCCACCGAATGTGGCATGCGATTGATTGAACGCCGTATCTAAAGTGTTTTGCGCAAGCGCGCCACGGGAATTCCCAGTTGTTCGCGGTACTTCGCCACGGTACGGCGCGCAATCGGGTAGCCCTTGTCTTTGAGGAGTTTAGCGAGGGCATCATCCGTCAGAGGATCCCGAGAATCTTCCTCCGAAATGCTGTCCTCTAGAATCTTTTTGATTTCGCGGGTAGACACCTCCTCCCCCTCTGAATTCAGCATCGATTCACTAAAGAAATTTTTAATCAAAAAGGTCCCAAAAGGCGTCTGAACGTATTTGTTGCTCGCAACCCGGCTGACGGTCGAAATATCCATCCCGACTTCGTCCGCAATGTCCTTTAAAATCATCGGCTTCAACTTGCGTTCATCGCCCGTCAGGAAATACTCCTCTTGAAAGCGCATGATGGCGGACATCGTTAAAATCAACGTTTGTTGGCGCTGTTTGATGGCGTCGATAAACCACTTCGCCGAATCCAACTTTTGCTTGACAAATTGAAAGGCCTCCTTTTCTTGTTCCGAACCAAACTGCTTCGCCTTTTTGTAGTGCTGCAGCATGTCCTTGTACTCACGGGACACATTGAGTTCGGGCGCGTTCCGGCCATTCAAGCGCAATTCCAACTGGTCGTCCACGACTTGAATGACATAGTCGGGAATCACGGTTTGGGTGGCGTGGCTGCCCGTTTCGGCCGTGTGCCCTGGCTTGGGATTCAACCGCCCAATTTCGTCCAGGACCGCTTTTAACTCTTCCTCTGTGATATCCAACTGGGCCATCATTTTGCTGTAGTGGCGCTTGGCCAGTGCATCAAAATGTTCCGTAACCACGGTCTTGGCCAAGGCTGCCGTCGCTCCTGAGCGCATCTGAAGTTGGATCAGCAAGCACTCTTGCAAATCTCGGGCCCCGACACCTGCCGGCTCCATGCCTTGAATGACGTACAAGGCCTCCTCCAGCTCCCGAACTTCGATGAAAATACCCAGGGAAAAGGCCAAGTCATCGACAATATCGACCAGCTCCCTGCGTAGATAGCCATCGTCCTCCAGCGTGCCGATGAGGTATTTGCACAACGCTTCCTTCTGGGGCGCCAGTGAGCGCATAGCGAGCTGTTCTTTGAGCAAATCGCTCATGTCCTTGCCTACGACCACGGGCGCTTCATAGGCTTCGTCGTCCGCAGAAAAATTGTTGGATTGCAACTTATAGTCCGGGATGTCATCGTCGTTCAGGTAGTCGTCCATCGGATCGTAGTCCTCTTGACCTCCCTCTTCTTCCCATTCGTTGCTCAAATCATCCGCGGGCTCAGGCGAATCCATCCCTTCCTCTAGGGCTGGATTCACTTCCATTTCCTCCTGAATACGCTCCTCCAAAGCCTGCGTAGGCAGCTGAATCAACTTCATCAGTTGAATCTGCTGCGGCGAAAGCTTTTGTTGTAGCCGTTGGCTGAGCGATTGCTTGAGCATGGTGTGAATCAGAATTCGGCGTTGCCGGGCGTTCGAGGAAAGGGAATGACGTCGCGGATGTTGCCCATGCCTGTGACAAATTGGACCATGCGCTCAAAGCCCAGGCCAAATCCACTGTGCACACAGGTGCCAAACTTGCGGGTGTCCAAGTACCAGTCGAGGTGCTCCGGATCAATGCCGACCGCCTTCATTTTTTCGACCAACACGTCGTGACGCTCCTCGCGTTGACTTCCTCCAACGATTTCACCAATACCGGGGAAAAGAACATCCATGGCGCGAACCGTTTGGCCGTCTTCGTTCAGCCGCATGTAAAATGCTTTGATTTTCGCAGGGTAATCAAACAAGATCACGGGGGACTTAAAGTGCTTTTCGACGAGGAAGCGCTCATGTTCAGATTGGAGATCTGCTCCCCAAGTCTCGATCGGATACTTGAACTGCCCTTTTTTGTTGGGTTTGGACTCTTTGAGGATATCAATGGCCTCGGTGTAGGTGCATCGAACAAAGGGATTTTCGAGCACAAACTGAAGCTTTTCAAGCAAGCCTTGTTCCGCTCGCTGCGCTTGAGGTTTGCTTTTCTCCTCCTGCTCCAGGCGCTGGTCCAAAAAGGCCAAATCTTCCTGGCAGCGCTCCATGACTGCTTTGATGATGTGCTTGCAGAAGGCCTCCGCCAAATCCATATTGTCGGCCAGGTCGTGGAAGGCCATTTCCGGCTCAATCATCCAAAATTCACTGAGGTGCCGTGTGGTGTTGGAGTTCTCTGCACGGAAGGTGGGACCAAACGTGTAAATTTTTCCCAGAGCCATCGCCCCCAATTCCCCTTCCAATTGGCCACTGACCGTCAAGTTGGTGGGCTTTTCGAAGAAATCTTGGCGGAAGTCCGTGAGGCCTTCGTCATTTTTCGGGGCGCCGTCGGCGGGAAGCGTGGTCACTCGGAATAACTCTCCGGCTCCCTCCGCGTCACTGGCGGTAATGATGGGTGTGTTGAGGTAAAAGAACCCCTGCTGGTTAAAAAACTCGTGCACGGCAAACGCAGCTGCATGGCGAACCCGCATGACCGCGCCAAACGTGTTGGTGCGCATGCGCAAATGCGCAATCTCTCGAAGGAACTCCAGGGAGTGGCGCTTGGGCTGCAGCGGATAACTATCGGCCGGGCAGTCGCCCAAAACCTCGAGGGTCTTGACCGCCACCTCCACAGCCTGGCCACTTCCTTGGCTTGGTACGAGTTCTCCAACCACCGCCACACTGGCCCCCGTCGTTACGCGACGGAGCAGGGCTTCAGGGAATGCCTCAAAGTCCACCACGCATTGAATGCTCGCCTGACAGCTTCCGTCATTCAAGGCTAAGAAGCGATTGGATCGGAAGGTCCGAACCCATCCCTTGAGTTGAATCGTCGCTCCCATAGCCGGAGCGCGAAGAATGTCAGAAACCGAATGTGTTGGCATGATGTATGATGCAAAATGGGACTTTCATTGCAAAAATGGACAAATATTCCCAGTCTGCGCCCACCGGTGGGGGATTTTCAAGGGGGTTAAATCAAAAAATATTCGCTTTTTTTCACTTTCCAGGAAACATTTTTACACACTAAATGTTTCCAATGGGTAAAATGGCACGACCTTTGCCACCCCGAAGGCGCCGCGTGCCTACGACCTATGGAAAACGACCCCCGACATAGTATCCTCACCCGAGCGATGGAACTCTTCCAACGCTTTGGCCTTCGTGCGGTCAATATGGACGATGTGTCGCGCGAGTTGGCCATGAGCAAGAAAACGCTCTACACCTTCTTTAGCAACAAGTCCGACCTCGTGGACCAAGCCGCTAAATACCTTTTTGCGGTGAAGTCCAAGCAATTCATCGAGCAAGCGAGCATCTTTGAAAATGCCATTGACGAGTTGTTTGAAGTACAACGCATCCAACAAGAGGTCCTGAAGAATTACGGCACCCGCTTACTCTTCCCCCTAAAAAAATACCACCCCGAAACCTACGACTGGGTCATGCATGCCCGCCGTACCATGATGATTCAGGCCACGACCAAAAATTTGGAACGCGGCATCCAGCAAAAACTTTTTCGAGAGGACCTTCAAATCGCCCACGTGGCCTTGATCCGCTACAATACGATGGTCGGCATCATGGAAGACCCCGACATGGGGGATGATCCCGGACCTCGTGGCGAGCTGCTTCATTACAGTCTTCTCATGCACATTCGGTCCATTGCCACTGCGCAGGGACTCGCGTATTTACAAGAACTCCAATCTCCCAAAACCAAATGAAACGTAGCTTCCTCCTCTTGGCTCTAGCCATGGGTAGCCTGTCCGCCTTGGGGCAACAGCGCATGGATCTGTCGTTGGATCAGGCCATTTCCTATGCCCTGGAACACAATGCCCAGATTCGCGTCCAATCCCTTGAAAAGAAGGCCGCCGAAAAAGTCTTGATCCAGAATATTGCCTTGGGCCTGCCCTCGGTGAGCATGGGCGGCAATTACACCGACAACATCGAATTGCCTGCGCAATTCTTTGACATCAACCAAGATGGGGTTATTGACAAATTGCAATTTGGCACCCGATACAATTCGGTCGCCGGATTGTCGGTGAATCAACTCGTGTTTGACGGCTCCTACATTGTGGCCATCCTCGCCACCAATGTCTTGCGCGACATGGCGGCGGACTCCTACGAAAAAGCGACCATCGATGTGCGGGAACAAGTGGCGCAAGCCTACCACCTGCGCGTCATTTTAGGGGAAAACCTGACGGCTCTTCAGGCCACCTTGGCCAATACAGCCTCCACTTTGAAGAATCTCCAAGCGATGCAAGGCGAAGGCTTTGTCTCCGAAGATGACGTGGATCAACTCTCTATTGTCTACCACAATTTGGAAGCCAATGTGGCCAATCTGGAAAGCCAGAGCCAGATTGCCGAGCAACTCCTCAAGCTTCAGTGCGGCATGGCGCCAGAGACCGCATTGCATTTGACCACCTCGCTGGAAAATCTCCTCGTGCTCGCAGAAAGCGGTCAAGCCCTACTTGGCGTTCCCTTTGAAGTGCAAAATCACATTGACTACCGCCAATTAAGCACCAACCGGAAGGGCCAATACCTCAACCTCCAAAATGAGAAAATGCAGTTCTTGCCCAAGCTTTATGCGGGGTATGGATTCAATCGCCAATTTGTCAGTGAGTCGGCCAATGTGTTTGACCCCAACGGCGTTTCTGCGAACAATGCGACGTTCCAATCCTGGAACTTGTCTGCTCAGGTGCCGCTTTTTAGCTCTGGTCGGAAAATTGCCCGCGTGCAGGAGCAATTCATCAAGCTGCAAGAGTTGGATATCCTTTTGGCCAACACCGAAAACGCCCTGACCCTTCAACACGCCCAAGCACGGGCCGATTATGCCAACGCTCTCAAGGTCTACCAAATTCAAGTCCAAAACGTTTCCCTTTCGCAGCGGGTCATGAAGAACACCGAAGTGAAGCTCATCGAAGGGGTGGCTTCGAGCATGGATTACAGCCAGGCCTCTTCCCAATACCAACAAAGTGTTGCCGCCATGTTGCAAGCGGCCAACAATGCCCTCAACAAACGCGTCGCCTTAGAGAAGTCTATGGGCGCTTACAACCTTCAAACTCTCGAATAATCCCATGAAAAACCTGTCTCTTTTTATGCTCGTGGCGGCGATTTTTGCCTCCTGCAGTACGCCCGAAACCACCCCGGTCGATCAATTGAACGCGCGCCGCGATTCCCTGTCGGCAGTGATTGAAGACCTCAAAGCCCAGCTGGCTGATGTGGACCTTCAGCTCGCCTCGTTTGATAGCACGCGAAGCTTTGCGAGCGTGACCACGTTTGACATCGCCCAAGGGGCCTTCGATCACGCCTTCCAGGTATACGGTACCGTCATGTCGGACAAGTCTGTCACATTGTACCCCGAAATGGCAGGAAGCATTGCCCGGGTTACGGTCAAAGGCGGGGAGCGCGTGCGCGCTGGCCAAGTCTTGGTCTCCCTGGACGGCTCCATGGCGCAAGCCAACTTGGCCGAAGTGAAAACCCAATTGGAATTGGCCAAGTCGGTATTTGAAAAGCAAGAGCGTCTCTGGAACCAAAAGATTGGCAGTGAAGTGCAGTATCTCCAAGCCAAAACACAATTTGAAGCCCTCCAAAAGCGCCTCAGCGCCGTTCAAAAGCAGGTGTCCATGACGACGATTTCTGCCCCCTTTGATGGCGTTGTGGATCAAGTGTTTGCGAAGGAAGGTGAATACGGCGCGCCCGGCATGCCCATGGTTCGCCTCGTTGGCAACGGCGGCCTCCGCCTCGAAATGCAGGTTCCCGAAACCTACATCCAGCGCATCGAAAAAGGAGATGGCGTAGTCATGAATTTTTCGGCCATACAGCTCACCTTGGAAGGGAACGTTGGCCAAGTCGGCAACTACATCAACCCCGGCAGCCGCACTTTCGGCGTGACCGTGGAGCTGCCCAAGAATCAAAACCTCAAAGCCAATATGATGGCTTCGGTTGCTTTGAAAGATTACAGCACGGAAAGCGCTATCACCATCCCGAACCGCTTGATTCTGCAGGATACCAAGGGGATGAACTACACCTACGTCTACGTGCAGGAAGGCGAATTAGGTAGAATTGCCCGACGTGACTTGGTCTTGGGTGTTTCCAATGATGAGTTCACCGAAGTGAAGTCTGGGGTTGCCCCCGGCGATAAAGTAGTGGACCGCGGTATTCGCTCCGTCCAGCCCGACCAAATTGTCAAACTCTACTAAGCCATGTCAGAACAGAATACATCGATGATGCGCCGTTTTGGCATCACGGATTGGGCGGTGAACAACCGCATAACCGTGGGGGTCTTGACGGTCATTATCCTCATTGCCGGCCTGATGGCGTACCGCGCCATGCCTGCCGAGAGCTTCCCGGAGATTGCCCAACCCACCATTTATGTGGGAACCGTCTACCCAGGGAACTCACCTGTGGACATTGAGCGTTTGATCACGCGTCCCCTCGAGAAGGAAATCAACAGCATTTCCGGAGTGGACAAGATTTCGTCTACGTCCATCCAAGGATATTCGTCCATTGAGGTGAAGTTTAATTTCAATGTCGAGGTGTCCGAGGCGCTGCGCAAGGTGAAAGACAAGGTGGATGCCGCGCGCTCCAGCCCCGACTTCCCGAACGACCTGCCTGCTGACCCCAACATTTTTGACCTCAACATCGGTGAATTGTTGCCGATTATGAACATCAATCTTTCGGGTGAATACACGAGCGACCAGCTCAAGAACTACGCCGAGTACCTCAAGGAAGAAATTGAGGATTTGGCGGCCATCACTTCCGTGGACATCCGCGGCATTGATGACAAAGAGGTTCGCATCATGGTGGACAATCAGAAGATGGAATCCATGAACATCTCCTTCCGGGATATCGCTGGGGCCATCCAAAACGAAAACATGTCCATTTCCGGCGGCGACCTTCTTGTCGATGGCTACCGACGAAACGTGCGCGTCCTTGGGGAATTTGAATCCCTTCGCGACATCGAAAATATCATTGTCAAGCAGGAGAAAGCAGACATCGTCTATTTGCGCGATGTCGCCACCGTCGCCTTTGACGAAGTGGACCGCGAATCCTATGCGCGGCAATACAGTGACCCAGTTGTCACCTTGGACATCAAGAAGCGTTCAGGTGAGAACCTCATTCTTGCTTCCAAAGCGATCAACGAGATTGTCACGACGGCCAAGGCGGAATACTTCCCTAGCAACCTGCTTATTTCCATCACAAACGATCAGTCAACGCGCACCAAAAACCAAGTCAGCGAGCTCGAAAACTCCATCATTTTCGGAGTCTTGCTCGTCGTATTGGTTTTGACCTTCTTTTTGGGTCTTCGGAATGCGCTTTTTGTAGGCATCGCGATCCCCTTGAGCATGTTGCTCAGCTTCTTTATCCTCAATTCCATGGGGGTCACACTCAACTTTATGGTTTTGTTTGCCCTGGTTCTTGCCTTGGGTATGTTGGTGGACAACGGCATTGTCATCGTAGAAAACGTCTACCGATTTATGAGTAGTGGTTACAAAGCCACCGAAGCAGCCAAATTGGGCGCCGCCGAAGTGGCCATGCCCATCATCACTTCTACCGCAACGACCCTCGCCGCCTTTGTGCCGTTGGCCCTTTGGCCCGGCTTGATCGGGGAGTTCATGAAATACCTTCCCTATACCCTGATTGTCGTCCTTTCGTCGTCGTTGTTTGTCGCCTTGGTCATCAACCCGGCCCTGGCTGCACGCTACATGAAGACGGAGGAGGACACCGTCAACCGACCCAAGTGGACCCGTATCGGCGCGATCCTCGCGGTCCTCGGATTGGGCACCCATACGGCCATCTATCTGGCACTGGGAACCCCCGTTGGATTGCCCTTGTTTGTAGCCACATTAGCCAATCTCTTCGGGTATGCCGGAATCCTCATCCTGACCTATCTGTGGATTTTTGAGCCTGGAACCCAATACTTCCAGAAGTCCGCCCTTCCCCGTTTGGAGCAGTTTTACTCCCGCGTGGTCGCATTTTCGCTCCGCGGCAAGAATGCCCGGAAGTTCTTCTTGGGGACCGTGGGGCTCCTCTTTGTGTCGATCTTTTTGTTGGCGGCTTTCCCCCCGAAGGTTCTCTTCTTTCCCAACAATGAGCCAAACTTGGCCAACATCTACATCGAACTTCCGGTCGGAACGGATATCGAGGCAACCAATGCCTTGACCTTGGAATTGGAAAAGGAGATAACGGAATTGGTGACCACATTTACCTATGAGGTGGATGGCCAACCATATAACTACATGGTGGAATCCATCATTGCGCAGGTTGGTAAAGGAACGAGTGACCCCCGCGAGGGCCCCTCCAATGTTCCCACCCCTCACAAAGCCAAAATCGTGGTAGCCTTCCGCGAAACCAAGTACCGGTTGGACCAAGATGGCCAACCCGTAAGCAGCTCCGATGTCCTGAATCTGCTGCGCGACAATATCTCCAACATTCCCGGGGCGGTCGTGGCCATTGAAAAGGACCAAAACGGCCCACCTCAGGGCGCCCCAATCAACATTGAATTGACAGGAAGCAACTACGAAGAGGTTTTGGCCTTTGCGCAGGAAGTCAAGCGCGAGATCGAAAACTCGCCGATCAAAGGCTACGACGAATTGAAGCTGGACGTTGAGAGCGGCAAGCCCGAATTGCCCATCACCGTTGACCGAGCCAAGGCCCGTTCTTTGGGAGTCTCCACCGGTCAAATCGGCGACGCATTGCGCACAGCCCTCTTTGGTAAGGAGATTAGCCGTTTTAAAGACGATGAGGACGAATACCCCATCAACTTGCGCTTTGACGATGCCTACCGATACAATTTGGAGAGTTTGATGAACCAAAAGATCACGTTCCGGGACCAAGGTTCGGGCCGCATCAAACAAGTGCCCATTTCGGCCGTGGCCAGCGCGAGCAAGTCTTCCACCTTCTCCGCCGTAAAACGCAAAGAGCTCGATCGTGTTATCACCTTGTACTCTGGCGTCCAAGAAGGGGCCAATCCCACCCAGATTGTTGGGGAGATTAAGGAGCTCTTGGCGAATTACGAGGTGCCACGCGGCATGACACTGTCCTTTACGGGCCAGCAAGAAGAGCAAGCGAAGGAATTTAGCTTCCTTTCCAAGGCTTTGTTGGGGGCCGTATTTATGATCTTCCTGATCATCGTCGGCCAGTTCAACTCGGCACGCATCCCCTTCCTGATTTTGATCACGGTGATCTTGTCCTTGATTGGGGTTTTGCTAGGTCTGTTGTTCTTCCGCATGGACTTCATCATTGTGATGACCATGATCGGCATCATCTCCCTCGCTGGGGTAGTCGTGAACAACGCGATTGTTTTGGCAGACTATGCTGGGCAATTGTTCGATCGCCGCAAAGCTGAATTGGGCTTGGATGAAGAGGCTCGCCTGCCCGTTCAAGAGCTAGCCAACATGCTTGCCGAAGCCGGCCGCACACGTTTGCGTCCAGTTTTGTTGACGGCCATCACCACCGTCTTGGGCTTAATCCCCTTGGCCACCGGTATGAACATTGACTTCTTCACGTTGATTTCAGAGAACAATCCCCAGATTTACTTCGGGGGCGACAACGTCGCTTTCTGGGGGCCCATCAGCTGGACGGTCATTTTTGGTTTGACGTTTGCGACCTTCTTGACCTTGGTCATCATGCCGGTCATGCTGTACCTCACCGAAGTGGCCCGTTCACGGAGGTATTGGGAAAAACAAGGAGCATAAACTCTGATTGAGGGCTTGAGGGCGCAGCCCGAGCCTTCTAGCTCCCTAGCCTCTTACCATGCGAAGACAAAACCTTCGCTCCCTAGCTAAACGCCGCCCCGCAAGGGCGGCGTTTTTGTTCGGAGAAAGCCCCACTCATGAACGAGGCGGGCGTACTTTTGGCCCATGTCTAGTCTTCCCACTTTGGAGATGCTGCGCGGTATGCGCCCCGATGCCTTGGCGACGGTGGCCCACACACTGCGCAATTTTTTACGTGAAACGACGGAAGACAAAGCCGGGCATCTGGCTTCCAGCTTGGGTGTGGCCGAATTGACTGTTGCGTTGCACGCTTTATTGCATTGCCCAGAAGACATTCTAATTTGGGACGTTGGCCACCAAGCGTACGGGCATAAAGTACTCACGGATCGCGCCGAAGTCTTCCATGCCAATCGGACCCCCGCGGGGCCAAGCGGATTTCCCAAACGCGATGAATCCCCCTTTGATGCCTTTGGCGTAGGCCATTCGAGCACAGCACTTTCCGCCTTGCTAGGCTTTGCCCGAGCGGATGCCCTCACAGGCCGAAAGCGACGTCGTGTGGCGGTCGTGGGCGATGGAGCCTTTACCGGAGGCATGGTCTTCGAAGCTTTGAACGACGCTGGGAGTCAGGGCGATGATGTTCTTCTCATCCTCAACGATAACGGGCAGGCTATTGAAGAAAACGTCGGTGCTCTGCATCAAAACGGCCGCTATGAAGCCTTCATCCAATCTTTGGGTTGGACGTGGATGGGTGGTCCTATTGATGGCCACGACATGCCCGAATTGCACTCGGCCCTTGAGCATGCCCTCCAGGCATCGGGTCCCCGGGTTCTGCACGTCCAAACACGGCGCCCACTGCTTGACAGCCTAGGCCTGTCTGAGTCCCTTCCAGGTCCCCAGCATTTCCAAACGCATTTTGCCGAATCACTCATTGCCCTCGCAGCACGTGACGCCCGAATCGTGGCCCTCACCGCGGCCATGGCCCCGGGATGCAGTTTGGACCGCTTCCGAGAGGCTTTCCCCAAGCGCTTTTTTGATGGCGGCATCGCGGAAGGCCATGTGGTCACGGAGGCGGCTGGCATGGCGGCAGCGGGGTTGCGCCCCGTGGTTAACCTCTATAGCACCTTTTCGCAAAGGGCTGTGGACCAGTGGATCCATGATGTGGCTTTGCAAAATTTACCGGTCATTTTGTGTTTGGACCGCGCTGGACTCGTCGGTGAAGATGGGGGCACGCACCATGGAGTATTTGATTTGGCGCTATTTCGATCCGTTCCGAATACCGCCATTTGGGCCCCCCGCAACGGGGAAGCCCTAAAGGAGGCCCTTCGCGAGGCCCTGGCTTATGGCGGGCCCGCTATCATTCGCTACCCCAAGGGAACGGAACCCAGCCTCCCTTCAGCTTTGGAACGCCGAGGCCGAATGGACATCCTTCAATGGGGCACCGGAACCGTACACTTTTGCCTAGGGCCCGTGATCGCTGACGCACTGCACGAAGCCAAATCGACCGAAAGTGTCGTGGACCTACGAATGGCCAAGCCAATCAACCCCGATATGCTGGCTTATTTTGCGAAAAACCATTACCGCTGGATGGTCTGGGAAGATGGTCAAGCACTTGGCGGAGTGGGCGCCGCGTTGAGCACTTGGCTGGCCGAACATGCCATTCCCAACGTTCAGTGCATTCGAAGAAGCTACCCCGATCAGTTTATCGGGCATGGTCCCAGCGAAGCGCTTCAAGCGCAGTTCCGCCGGAATCGCTAATTCCTAAATTTTTAGAAGCCCAAAGCTGCGCGGGTGCGAGCTAAGGTGGCTTGGGCCACGGGGCGGGCTTTTGCAGCCCCCACCTCCAACGCTTCGTAGACCGCTTGAGGGTTGGCCATGTAGGCGTCAAAACGGGCACGCTCTTCCGCAAAAACTTCGAGCAATACGTTCAATAAGGCCGTTTTCGCGTGGCCGTATCCGTAGTTCCCGGCGCGGTAGTGGGCTTCCATTTCCGCCACTTGGGCCGGGCTGGCCACGAGGCGGTAGAGCTGCACAACGTTGCAGGTACTGGGATCCTTAGGCTCTTCGAGGGGCGTGGAGTCCGTCACAATGGACATGATCTGCTTTTTGAGCGCCTTTTCGGGCAAGAAGATGTCGATAATATTGCCGTAGGACTTGGACATTTTTTGGCCGTCGGTGCCAGGGATGGTCATCACCGCTTCGTCAATGCGCGCTTCCGGTATGACAAAGGTTTCCGTGCCGGTTTGGCGGTTAAAGGTCTCGGCCATATCGCGAGTCATCTCCAAATGCTGACGCTGATCCTTCCCAACGGGCACCAAATGTGCATCGTACAATAGGATGTCGGAAGCCATCAACACGGGATAATCAAAAAGGCCCGCATTCACATCCGACAGACGGTCGGACTTATCCTTGAAGCTGTGCGCATTGGCCAGCATAGGAAAAGGCGTGAAGCAGTTGAGGTACCAGGTGAGCTCGGTGCATTCGGGCAAGTGGCTCTGGGCGTAGAAAACGACTTTCTCCGGATCCAAACCACAGGCCAACCACGCCGCAGCGGTGGCCAACAGGTTTTCCTTTCGGGCGATCGGATCCTTGACCGTCGTCAACGAGTGCAAGTCTGCGATGAAAAGGAAGGCGTCATTTTTAGGATCATTCGCCAATGCGATGGCCGGTTTAATAGCGCCAAGCACATTGCCCAAATGTTGACGTCCCGAACTTTGTATTCCCGTTAAAATGCGTGCCATGCCGTAAAAGTAGGACGCAGAATCGGGTGTTACCTAGTATTTACTCAATTTGTCGGCCCAACCAAAGAGAACGCAGTCCTTGCTGCATGCCGGACGGCTGGTCGAGTTCAAAGATTTGGTGCTTCAAAACAACGTCTTCGCGCTCAGGTACCACCGAGGTGGAGGTCCATTGTCCATCGTGCTGGACGCGAATTTCCACGGGAAGTTCAGCGGGAAGGGGCCCCGCTAGGCTGGAAAGTTGTGCCGCATCAAAGGAGACCAGATCGCCCTTTTCCACGGCAAAGGGCAGAGGACCCTTCACCTTTTTTACCTCCTTCACGGCACCCAATGGCAAGAAGGACAGTTTAAGGTTCTTGGATTTGGTTGGGTTGATGGGCAACGACCGGGATTCGTTGTGCACATAATCGAAGCCCGCATAGGCCAAGTTGCGCTTCAAGGGCAAGGCTTCTGTGCCTCGCACGTAGCGGTTGAAAAAGTCCATTAAATCCGGGTGGACTTCTGCTACAAAGACCTCAAAAAAGGTGGCCTCATTAAAAGACTGGGTCGCGCCGTAGCGTGCATTGAGGGTGGTGATCACGTCCAGCAAGGTCTTTTCGCCTTGGGTGAGGTGCATGATTTCCAAATCCAAAAGGGCGGCCATCACAGCGCCGCGCTGATAAACTTGTCCGTATTGTTTCTTCCAAGGTTTTTCCAACACGTTGGTACTCATTTCCGTGAAGGCCATTTTTTCTGTGGGATAGCGGCTGGCCGAACGGATTTTCCCTTCGAGTAAGGACTGGATATACGCTTCTTCGGTCATCACCCCACCCTGAACTTGGGAGAGGCCCGCAAAGTATTCGGTCACCCCTTCGTACAGCCACAAATGCTGGGACATCACGGGATCGGCGTAATTGAATTGGCCAATGCATTCCGAATGCAAGCCCAATGGGGTTAGGATGTGCAGGAATTCGTGGATGCAAACGTCTTTGATTTGGTCCAGCACCAGGTCGTTTCCAAAATCGGGCAAGAAATAGGTGGAAGAGTTCCCATGCTCTAAGGCCCCGAATCCTTGTCCAATGATTTGACGCAAGAGCTTGATGGCCTTGCCCACTTGAATATCGCCTTCGATCAAGCTCTGAAATTCTGTGTAATCCTTGATATAAAACAGGAAGGCATAATTGTCCACAGGCAATTCCCCACCCAGAAAGGACGCAATGGCCTCCATGGAAACCTTGACCTCGTCGTAAATGGCCGCGCTCAAGGGGCGACCGCTCTCGCTGTAGACGCTCATAGTAACCTTGCAGTTTGCCACGTAAAAACTGGTGGTATCCGGCACGGTAACCATGATGGGGCAATCCATCAAGTGGTGGTAGTCCCGAGCTTTGAAGGATTGGATGCGGTTGTCCCCTAGGTACATAGCGGGCCCCTGCTCGACCTGACTCGGTAGGGCACTGACCCCCAGCATGTTTCCAGGATAGTGCAATTGAACATTTACCGGTTCCTGCTCATAGCCTGGGAAGTAGCCAAAGAAGCCGGCATTGTTCAGCAAGAAATTCTCGCGTTCCGTAATGTTGGTTCCTGCCGGCTCAAAGATGTGGTTCTTCCGGACGTGCGCATCGTAGGTGTCATTCACACGGTAGGTGATGCGATCGGGCAAAGCACTCAACTGGTAGGTGTTTTTTCCTTTCTTACGCACTTTAATTCGGCTTCCATCGACTTTAAAAGCCTCCAGGTCCTTGATGTATTTGCCATAATCCTCCGTAGCGTAGGTGCCTGGAATGGTTTTGGGAAATTGCCATTCGATGGGCGCATCCTCGAAATCATTAGGCAAAGCCTCCCAATGCACCTCGGCCGTTACCTGCACTTGATCGCTGCCCAATACCCGCATCAAATCGGCGTGGTAGGTTATGAATGGGGCTTGAGCCCAGGTGGCAAGGCTGCTGAAGGTCAGAGCCGCCCAAAGGAGTGTGCGCATGGTTTAGAGACTAGATTCGGCATACAAGGTGAGGCCTTCTTCCGTCATCATCCACAACTTTCCTGCCATGCGGGGATCGTACATGTTTTCGAGGTTATCTACTTGGTCCAAATAGTCCGAGCATGCTCCGGTGATGTAGACCTTGTGCCCCACAGGGAGGTAGAGCGTAAAGCGCACATTTTGTCCACGGAACCGATCCTCCAAGGGGAAATGAATCAGGTCTTCAATACGCACCGTATCCCCGTCAAAATTCACAGAATAGCGGACATTGTTCGCGTTGTTTCGGGCAGCACGGCGGTTTGGGCCCCAGGCTTCCGACAAGCACTCGAGGCTGGCCGTTTGGCGCATGCTTTGCTTCACATCGACTTCAATGCCGTCGTAATAGAATTCAAGGCCATCCATAAATTCCCCGAGGGAGACCTGTTGATCGGAGGTGGTTCGTTCCGAAAGCGCCACGTCGAGCACCCATTCCTGGCGGTCCTCAGCCAAGGCAATCGCCTCAATGTGGCGGGCTTCCTCGCGGAATTCTAGACCCATTTGGACCCCCATGATGACCCAAATCAATACGCCGACCAAGGAGCTCAGAATGGCTACCCCATGAATCCCACGCCAGGTTGATCGGGCAAAATGCACGCGGAATGTGAACCGTAAAATCAATGCGCCAAGTTCCAATAATATGCCTGCGATGGAGGCTATCGTTGCGATCCAAACCACGGTCATGCTCATGCCACTGGGTAAGACGGTAAGCATCATGATATAGAACTCATTGTCTTGGGTCCAGTCCGCGCCCCAACTCAGTTTGTTGGTCGCGACGACGAGCAGAGCAATGCCCACGGCACTCAACGCCACAAGGAGGAAGAAGCCGACGATGCGCAATAGCACGCCCACAACACGGAGAATGCCCTCGAAGATTTGGGTGAACGCATCGCCTATCCGGTGACCGGCGCGCTGCGCCCGCGGGCTCACTTCGCGGATGCCCGCTTGAAATCGATCTTTTACACGGTGGGCCTCCTGCTCCACCGCTTTTTTGATGTTTTCCACGGTGACCTCTTCTCCGCGCATGGCGAGTTTTTCGGCGGTCGTTGTCGCCGCCGGCAAGGCAATCCAAAGAATGAGGTAGGCCATTATACCCGTCCCTCCAACGAAGAAGAGCAGGAGAAAAAGAACCCGAAAAATAGCGGGGTCGACACGGAAATAGGCGCCCAAACCCCCACATACGCCGCCTATATGGTAGTCCTCGGTTTCGCGGTAAAGCCGCTTAGCCACAGACCGATAGGTTTCCCCCGATCCGGACGACTCATGCTGAGTTTCCGACGCGGGTGGTTGTCCATCCCCAAAGTCTTCGGGCTGGCCTAACGTCGCCATGGCAGATTCGACCTCGCGCAAGGTGACGACTTGCTTGCTGGGAGTTAGGCTTTCGTGGAAGAGCTCGGCCAACCGAGATTCGATGTCTTGAAGAATTTCATCTCGGCCCTCTGTGCCTTCTAACTGTTTGCTCAAAGCATGGAGGTAGGCATGGACGCGTTCGTAGGCATCATCATCGAGATGGAAACGCATGCCGCCTAGGTTAATATCGATTGTTTTTTTCATGATTTACAGGGAGTTAACGGCTTGAACAAATTGGTTCCACTCTTGATCGAGAGTTTCGAGGAGGCGTTCCCCGTTAGGGGTCAGCTTATAGTACTTCCGGGGCGGGCCCGACTTGGACTCTTCCCAGCGGTACTCCAACCATCCGGCATTTTTGAGACGTGTGAGCAAGGGATAGAGGGTTCCCTCGACAACAAGAAGGTCCGCCTGTTTCAGGGCCGCAGAGAGGTCAGAGGTGTAGGCCTCCCCTTTGCGAACGACGCGAAGCACGCAGAGCTCCAGCACACCTTTGCGCATTTGAGCCCGAGCATTTTCAGTATTCATGTTGACAAAGATATAGTTTAAATTTGGTACTATGCGACACATAGTACCGAAAACTCATTAAACGACTCGTTCACTAACTATTTTATCGCAGCGTGAATCAGGTATGTTATGGGCGTTTAATTTTGTTCTCATGCTACTACCCTTCAACTTCCAGCGCTGGCTCGAAGAACACCGACATGAACTTGTCCCACCAGTAGGCAACAAGAATCTCAGCCCCGATTCCGAGGACTACATCGTCATGGTAGTCGCTGGCCCGAATGCCCGCAAAGACTACCACTACAATGAGACGGATGAATTCTTTTTTCAGCTCGAGGGCCGCATCACAGTGCGCACTCAAGTAGATGGCCACGTGGTGGACCACACCCTTGAAGCCGGGGATATGTTCCTATGCCCTGCGAGAACACCGCACTCTCCCATCCGCGAAGCCGGAAGCATTGGATTGGTGATTGAACGCAAACGGGCGGGCAAAGGATTCACCGATGGACTGATGTGGTTTTGTGACACGTGCAACCACCCTTTGCATGCCGCATACTTCGAATTAAAGAACATCGAAACGGACTTCCTTCCGCACTTTCAAACCTATTACAACGATGCCCAGCTGCGGACTTGCACCAAGTGCGGCACCACAATGGACACTGATCCCCGCTTTGTAAAATGAATCGCGCTACCCGAAACGAGGAAGACTACCTCAAAATGCTCCTTCGGTTTAAAATGACCGGGGACGACATCGGAACCAACCACCTCGCAGCAAAGCTCCACGTGGCTCCGCCAAGCGTGACCTCCATGCTTAAAAAGTTGAAGTCCAAAGGGCTGGTTAACTACAAAAAATACGGTCACATTAGCCTGACACCCCTAGGAGAGCGCATTGCCATCTCCTTGCTGCGCCGCCACCGTATATGGGAAGTCTTTCTGTCCAAAACATTGGGATTTGAATGGAATGAAGTCCATGAAATTGCGGAACAGCTCGAACACGTCCGCAGCGAAAAGCTTGTTGAAAAGCTGGACGAATTCCTTGGGTTTCCCAAACTTGACCCACACGGCGATCCCATTCCTTCCGTGGACCTTTTAATGCCCGACTATGAAGGCCATCCTTTGACCCGCGTTCGCACCGGCCAGCATTGCCGTCTGGTATCCGTGACGGACGATTCATCTGAAATCTTGAGTCAGTTAGACGCCCTAAACATTCGTTTGGAGTCCGAAATGGATGTGCTAGGCCCAGGGGCTCCTGAAGGGTCGATCGTGGTCCGCCACAATGGAAAAGTGAGCCTCATCCGGGAGGACTTAGCCAAGCGTTTGTACGTGATTTGAGCAGGCTTTAAGCCGGCCCATTCAACCAGTCGAGGGCGTTTTGGCCCAAAACTTTGGCTTTCTTCTCCCCCGTCCAATCCATGGACTGAATGAGCTTACCCGGCTCCAATTCCCCAAGAGGAAAGGGATAGTCGCTGCCCAGAGCAATCTTGTCCTCGCCCATCATATTGGTAATGAAGTCCAAGGCTTTGGGGTCATGGACCAAGCTATCGAGCCAAAATCGACCCACATACGACGCCGGCGGTTTCGGGTTGTCCACCGCACACAAGTCCGGTCGGACATCAAATCCATGCTGGATGCGGCCCAACGTTGCCGGAAAGCTCCCGCCGCCGTGGGCAATCGCCACCCGCATCCCGGGTAGCCGCTCCAAAACGCCCCCGAAGATTAAAGAGCACAAGGCCCGAGAGGATTCGGCCGGCATTCCGACTAGCCAGGGTAGCCAATATTTGGGCATCGTTGGGGTCCCCATCATATCCCATGGGTGGACGAAAACAGCCATGCCCAAACGCTCGCAGGCTTGGAAAACGGGGAAGAGTTCGGGCGCATCCAAATTCCAATCATTGATGTGGCTACCTATCTGGATGCCTTTCAAACCGATGGCCTTGCAACGCTCCAGTTCTTGGATCGAACGGTCCGGGTCTTGCATTGGAAGCGTGCCCAGGCCTTCAAATCGACCCGGATAGCGCTGCACGACGTCGGCGATGTGGTCATTTAAAAATCGAGCGACCTCTAACGCGTCTTTGGCGGGCGCCCAATAGCTAAACATGACCGGCACGGTGGACAGCACCTGCATGTGCACCCCATGTACCGCACATTCGCCCAGGCGCACCTCGGGGTCCCAGCAATTCGCTTGGATTTCTCGGAAAAACTGATCGTCCTTCATCATGCGTGCGCACCCCGGGCAATGGTGGTCCAAGTGGATAAAGCCCCCGTAGCCAAAGCGTTGCGCAAAGGGGGGAATGTGCTCGGGGAGAATGTGCGTGTGGATGTCTACCACCAGGGGCTGAGAATGCATAGATCGAGGAATCGAGGGTCTTGGGCGAAGATAGGGAAGCGCTACCTTTGTACTTTGAATCCCCTCTGATGAGCGACGCCATCCACCACGAGTGCGGAATTGCCCTACTACGGCTCCGCAAACCCCTTGGGCACTACCTGGAAAAGCACGGGACGGCCCTGTACGGCCTCAACAAAATGGTGCTCATGATGGAAAAGCAGCACAACCGCGGCCAAGATGGCGCGGGATTGGCTGGGGTCAAATTGGACATGGCCCCAGGCCAGCGCTACATCTCCCGCTACCGCTCAGTGGAGGCGAAACCCATGCAGGACATTTTTCACCGCATCCAAACGCGCATCAACACGATGGTCGACGGGAAGCCGGAGCGCCTCAAAGATGTTCAGTGGGTCAAAGAAAACTTGGCCTTTGCTTGCGAGGTGTATTTGGGCCACTTGCGCTACGGAACGTACGGCGGAAACTCCATTGAGGCCTGCCATCCATTTTTGCGCCAAAGCAACTGGATGAGTCGCAACCTCATCGTCGCCGGCAACTTCAACATGACCAATGTCAAGGAGCTCGTAGATGAACTGATCTCCTTAGGACAGCACCCCAAGGAGCGGGCCGACACGGTGACGGTGATGGAAAAAATTGGGCACTTCCTCGACAAGGAAAATGAGCGCCTTCACAAAGAAGCGAAGGAGGTATTCGGCTTGACCAAGCCCGAGCGCAGTGTCCATCAAATGAACAACCTACAACTGCCTCGAGTTTTGCGCAAAGCGGCCGCTCCCTGGGACGGCGGATATGCCATGGGCGGAATGGTCGGGCAAGGCGATGCCTTTTTGCTGCGCGATCCTCATGGTATCCGGCCCGCCTACTACTACGTAGACGATGAGGTCGCAGTCGTGGCCTCCGAGCGTCCTGTCATTCAGACTGCTTTTGGGGTGGCCTTTGAAGACGTGCACGAAGTCCCTCCGGGCCACATGATTTGGATTCGCCGCAATGGGGACGTGTCGATTGAGAAGGTAATCGAGCCCAAAGAGCGCCTCGCGTGCTCTTTTGAACGCATCTATTTCTCACGCGGAAATGATGGAGCGATCTACCAGGAGCGTCTCGAATTGGGCCGCCGATTAGCCGATCGCGTGTTGGATGCCGCGGACCAAAATTTTGACGACACCGTCTTCAGTTTCATCCCCAACACGGCCGAAATTTCCTTCTATGGCCTCCTTAAAGGCGTGGAAGATGCTCTGAATGAGCGCAAAATCGAGCAAGTCAAGGCCTTGGGTTCCAACTACAACTCGGAAGACCTCCGCCACATTCTCACGCGCCGCCCACGCCTCGAAAAAATTGCCTGGAAAGACGTCAAACTGCGCACCTTCATCACAGAAGATGCCGGACGCGAGGACATGGTTTCCCACGTCTACGACAGCACCTACCATGTCGTTACCCCCAAAGACACCGTGGTGGCCGTCGACGACAGCATCGTGCGCGGTACGACTCTAAAACAGAGCATTTTGAAGATGCTCGATCGCTTGGGTCCAAAGCGCATCATCATTGTGTCATCTGCCCCTCAGATTCGCTACCCGGATTGCTATGGCATCGACATGGCTAAGATGGGCGATTTTGCCGCCTTCCGTGCCGCAGTTTCCCTATTGGAAGAGCGCGGAATGTGGCATGTTTTGACGGACGCTTTGGCGGCAGCCAAGGCCGAACTCGAGAAGCCCATGGAGGAGCAAGTCAATGCGGCCAAGGCGGTGTATGCGCCCTTTACCGCAGAGGAAATTTCGGACCGAATTGCCCAAATGCTCACTCCCTCCAGTGTCAAGGCCGAGGTCAAGGTCATCTACCAGACCATTGAGGATCTGCATGCCTCTTGCCCCGAAAACTTGGGCGACTGGTACTTCACGGGCAACTATCCCACGCCTGGAGGCACGCGCGTGGCCAACCGCGCCTTCGTCAACTACATGGAGGGCAGCAGCGCACGGGCGTACTGAGGCTTGAGGGCTTGGCAAAACAACCGAAAGTCCCGGCGCGCAGCGAAGTTCCACAGCAAAATTTGAGAGGAAAAGAGACTAAACGTTTAAGCATAAAGGCTACAGCGCGAAGCGCGAGCCTTCTAGCTCCCTAGCCTCCTAGCTTCAGCGCGAAGCGCGTGCTCTCTAGCTCCTCACACCTATTTAAACGGATTACCATACTTCACATCGTTCGCCAGCGAAGCGTCATCCAATGTTTGCAAAAAAGCGACCAACGCGGCTTTTTGGGCTGCACTAAAGTTGGGTACTACGGGATCTCCATTGGGGCCGCGTAGCTGCGGACTTAAGTTGGGGTGGTCTTGTACCCCGGTGCTGTAATGATCAATCACTTGGGCCAAAGTGGCGAATCGGCCGTCGTGCATATAGGGGCCTCGGCCGGTCAAATTGCGCAATGAGGGCACCTTAAAGAGGCCAAGCTGTGCCGGATTTCCGTTTACCCCACCAACTCCAGCATCGGTTGTGACCGCATCCAAGCCATTGTTCCGTGGTCCTGGCGCTGTAAACGCTTCCGTGCCGTGGCAGGTGGCACAGGCTCCCGGCACGGGAGGGCCTCCGGGACCGGGCGGTATACCGAAAAAGAGTGCTTTGCCCTGATTTTCTTGGGCCGTGAAATTGGGAAATGGCTCCCCGGGGGTATTGACTTGGGCCCGGCCTTGATCATATGGCGAGGAATAACTCATGATGCTCCGAACAAACTGAGCCAACGCATTTCGAATACCTGTTTCGGTGATGTCCTCACTGCCAAAAGCAGATTCAAACAACGGGGCATAGTAGGGCAAGGCGTTCACTCGTGCCACAACGCTATCCAAAGACATGCCCATTTCGATGGGGTCCTGAACTGGGATGAGCACCTGCTCCTCCAGCGAGGCTGCGCGTTCGTCCCAAAAAAAAGCTCCATTGGCATAGAACCGGGCGTTGCTCAGACCCATAGAATGGCGTCCTGTTTTTCCCCCTGCGAATCCCGTACTGAAGCGTGCACTGTCGCCAAAGCCCAGGCCCTGTTGGTGGCAACTTGCGCAGGCAAGAGTCCGGTTGGCGCTCAGGTTTTTGTCGTAAAAAAGGACTCGGCCTAACGTAGCCCCTTCATCCGTAACGGGGTTAGTCAGCGGGGTGTTGTCAGACGCCAAAACATTCGCTTGGGCAAAGTGCTCAGGCAGATTCGTCGGCGTGTAATCATATGGGGTGGCCGGAAGATTGAGGTACTCCGCGAGGGGGTCAGCGGGGACTTCGGGTTGACAACTTGCCCAAAGAAGGCCAAACGCACTAAGCAGGAGGAAATTTTTCATCGTGGTCATTGGACGCGGCCCAGGGTCGTCGGTTTAATCGCCGAACACAAACGCCGGCAATCTGTTACCTTAGGACTGTGAAAATTTACACCAAAACCGGGGACAGCGGTCAAACAAGCTTATACAGCGGTCAGCGCGTATCCAAAGCAGACCTGCGTCTGCACGCCTATGGCACATTGGATGAGCTCAACGCCTACGTCGGCCTCCTACGCGACTCCGCCATGCCCTCCCTGCAGACGGAATTACAAGATATTCAGTCTCACCTCTTTTCCATCGGCTCGCACATGGCCAACGACAATGAGGCCATGCAATCTAAGCTCCCTGTCATCCATGCCTCCTGGGTCTTGAGTCTCGAGGCATGCATTGACCGCATGGATGCCGACTTGCCCCCTTTGCGGAATTTTGTCCTTCCTGGAGGCCACCCGCTGGTCAGTCATGCCCACATTGCCCGAACGGTTTGCCGCCGCGCCGAACGTTGGTGCACCCAGCTCGAGGGCGAATTGCGCGAAACCGCCCTCCCGCTACCGACTGAAATTCTCCCTTATTTAAACCGTTTGAGCGACTATTTCTTCACGCTATCTCGCTGGTTTGCACAGGATCTAAAGGCCGAAGAAATCCCTTGGAAACCAACTGCTTAATCCTTTTCAAAAAGAACTTGCATAGCATTTGAAAACGAATATATTTGCGCAAAATTACTTTTGCATTTTCCTATGTACTGGACACTTGAATTGGCTTCCTACCTGAGCGACGCCCCTTGGCCCGCCACCAAAGACGAATTGATTGATTACGCCATCCGTACGGGGGCTCCTTTGGAAGTGGTAGAAAACCTCCAAGCCATTGAGGAGGAAGAGGCGGAGATCTACGAATCCATCGAAGAGATTTGGCCAGACTACCCCTCCGATGACGACTTTCTTTGGAACGAAGAAGAGTACTGATTCTGCCATCCGTTTCTAAACGCATAGGTGGCACAAGGATTGTACTTTTGCCGCTACCATGATTCAGAAGCTTCTCCAGAAGATCCTTGGCGATAAGTCGCAAAACGACCTCAAGGAAATTCAACCCTATATCGATAAGATTCACGCGGCAGAGCAGGCGCTCCGCGGGCTAAGCCCCGATGCCCTGCGCGAAAAAACCGCGGAATTCAAAGCCAAAATCCAGGCTGCCTCCGCCGCTCAAACGGCCCAAATCGCCGAACTGAAAGCCCTTGCCGAGTCTGAGGTGCAGTTTGAAGCGAAAGAACAGTACTACGTCCAGATCGACGAACTGACAAAATCAGCCATTGTGGCAGAGGAGTCCGTCTTGGACGAAATTCTTCCCGAGGCCTTTGCCCTCATCCGAGAAACTGCACGCCAATGGTCTCAAGGAGCCTTGCATGTTACCGCCAGCGCCATTGACCGCGCTTTGGTCGGTAAGATGGGTGCCGTGGAAATTCAAGGGGACCAAGCGGTTTGGAACAACCATTGGGATGCCGCCGGCACCCCGGTGTCGTGGAATATGGTCCACTACGACGTACAGCTTTTTGGCGGAACCGTTTTGCATAAAGGGCGTATCGCGGAGATGGCCACCGGGGAAGGAAAGACCCTCGTGGCGACCTTGCCGGTCTACCTCAACGCCTTGAGCGGGCGTGGTGTGCACGTGGTCACGGTGAACGATTACCTCTCGAAGCGAGACGCAGAATGGATGGGGCCGCTCTACCAGTTTCATGGCTTAACCGTAGACTGCATCGACAAGCACCGCCCCAACAGCGAAGGCCGCCGCCAGGCCTACGCCGCGGACATTACGTTCGGAACCAACAACGAGTTTGGCTTTGACTACCTCCGGGATAATATGGCCCGCGACATGAGTGAGCTCGTCCAACGCGGTCACCACTATGCCATTGTCGATGAGGTGGATTCGGTTTTGATTGACGATGCCCGGACCCCCTTGATTATATCAGGACCAACCCCCAATGGCGATCGCCACGAATTCAATGAGCTGAAGCCCTTTGTGGTCGAACTCTACAGCCAGCAAAAGGCGGTGGCTCAAGATTCGCTCATGCAAGCGAAGCGTCTCCTCGCGGAAGGCAACACCAAGGATGCCGGATTCCAATTGCTCCGCTCTCACCGTGCCTTGCCCAAAAACAAAGCCCTGATCAAGTTTTTAAGCGAGGAAGGGAACAAGGCCCTCCTTCAAAAGACTGAAGGGGTCTACCTTCAAAACCAAGGGAAGGAAATGAAAATCGTGGACGAAGCCTTGTACTTCTCCATCGAAGAAAAGCAGAACCAAGTCAATCTCACCGACCTCGGCATCGAACTCCTCAGCCAGCAGACCAGCCCTGACTTTTTCGTTTTACCCGATATGTCGACGGAGCTTGATCGGATCGAGAAGTCGGACCGCGATACAGCGACCAAGGCCCAGGAGAAAGACCATCTCTTGCGCGATTACCGCCAAAAAAGCGAGCGCATCCACACGATGAACCAGCTGCTAAAGGCCTATACCATGTTTGAAAAGGACGTGGAATATGTTGTCATGGACAGCAAGGTCAAAATTGTCGACGAGCAAACGGGCCGTATCATGGATGGCCGCCGCTATTCCGACGGATTGCACCAGGCCATCGAAGCCAAGGAAAACGTCACCATTGAGGCCGCCACCCAGACCTACGCCACGGTCACCCTGCAGAACTACTTCCGCATGTACAATAAGCTGTCGGGGATGACCGGAACGGCCGAAACGGAGGCTGGCGAATTCTGGGAGATTTACAAACTCGACGTCACCGTTATTCCAACGAACCGTCCCATTGCTCGGGATGACCGCGACGACTTGGTATACAAGACCAAACGCGAGAAGTACAACGCGGTCATCGAAGAGATCATCACCCTCCGCGATGCAGGCCGCCCTATTCTCGTGGGAACCACCTCGGTCGAAATCTCGGAATTGCTCAGCAAGGCGCTGAACATGCGCAAGATTCCTCACCAAGTGTTGAACGCCAAATTGCACCAAAAAGAGGCGGACATCGTCGCCGAAGCCGGCCGGCCCGGTACCGTCACGATCGCCACCAACATGGCGGGACGTGGAACGGACATCAAGTTGTCGGACGAGGCGAAAGCCGCCGGCGGCTTGGCTATCATCGGTACCGAACGCCACGATTCACGCCGAGTGGATCGCCAATTGCGTGGACGTGCAGGCCGCCAAGGGGACCCTGGGTCATCGCAGTTCTTTGTGAGCTTGGAAGACAACTTGATGCGTTTGTTTGGTTCGGACCGCATAGCTAGCCTTATGGACCGAATGGGCCACGAAGAAGGCGAAGTCATCCAACACTCCATGGTCTCCAAGTCCATTGAGCGCGCACAGAAAAAAGTGGAGGAAAACAACTTTGGTATGCGAAAGCGCCTGCTTGAGTACGATGACGTCATGAACGCACAGCGTGAAGGCATCTACCGCCGCCGCCGCAATGCGCTCTCCGGCGAACGCTTGCAAGTAGACATTGCCAACAGTGCCTACGATTTGGCTTCTTCGCTCATCCAAAACACAAAGCCCAGCAACGCCTACAACGCCTTTGAACTGGACCTATTTGAGACTTTCGGCATCACACCCCCTGTGGACTCGACAGAATTTGAGCGCCTCAAGGCCCCTGAACTGACCCAGCGGACCTACGAGGCCGCCATGCAGCAGTATGTCCAGAAGTCCCTTCGCGTGGCGCAGCAAGCTTTGCCTGTCCTTCAAAACGTCTTAACGGAGCAAGGAGCAAACGTTGAACGCATCTTGGTGCCCTTCACGGATGGTGCCCGCGCCCTCCAAGTTTCTACACACCTCCAAAAGTCTGTCGACACCCAAGGGGAGTCTTTGATGCGCGACGTGGAAAAAGGCATTGTGCTCGCCATGATTGACGAGAACTGGAAGGAGCATTTGCGCAACATGGACGACCTGCGTCAAAATGTACAAGGTGCCGTCTACGAGCAAAAAGATCCCTTATTGATCTATAAGCACGAGAGCTTCAACCTCTTCCGTGAAATGCTGGGAGAGATGAATCAGAGCGTGATTTCTTTCTTATTCCGCGCAGGTTTGCCCGTCGCTGATCCCGCCACGCAAGCGCAGTCTGTTCGACGCGCTCCCGCGCCCGCTCCTCGCCGCGAAGCCTTGCAAACCAGTGGGCCTGGCAGTGAGCCCGCCACCGCTCCCACTCGGGGTGTGGGCCGCGCACCCCAACCCGGAACGCCACCCCCTCCCCGGAATACAACCCCGGTCGTCCACGACAAGAAATATGGTCGCAATGACCTGGTCACGGTCGCCAACATTTTGTCTGGGGAGAAGAAGCAGGTCAAATACAAAGTCGCTGAACCGCTTTTGAGCCAGGGCTGGACGCTGTTGGAGGAGTAAGCCAAATGGCTAGAGAGCTAGCGTGCCTTCCTTCAGCTCGTTGGAGGTCCTGGTTTTAGCATTTTTTTGGCAACGTTCCTGCGCGCGGCGAAGGTCCGCCATGGGGCTCAAGGGAAAAAGAGATTAAACGTTTAAGCAGACACGCCTTAGCGCAATGCAAGAGCCCTCTAGCTTTCTAGCCCTCTAGCCCGCGGGCAACGTCCGAGCACTCTAGCGCCCCAACCAGGGCTTAGGATCCTGGTTGTTGGTATCCATCCACAGCTCAAAGTGCAATGTGGATTCGCCCGTTTCGGGATCCGCAGCCACCCGTCCGATGGCCTCTTTGGTGCTGACTTTGTCCCCCGTTTTCACAAAAACATCCTCCAAATTGGAATAAACCGTGAAGTAGTTTCCATGGCGGATAAGCACGACCCGATTGGCGCCGGGAATGCGGACCACCGTAGAAACTTCGCCTTGGAAAACCGCACGAACCTGGGATTTGCTCGGGGTCCCTATGTCCACACCTGGATTCTTGATCGTCACACCCGAGGTTCCCGGAACCGGATTTTCACCAAAATTCTGAGTAATAATCCCTCGCTCCACCGGCCAGGGCAATTTGCCTTTATTTGCGGCAAAATCTTTCGCGAGCGCAGCCCCTTCAGGCGTCAAGGCAAAGGCCTCAGAGGAGCTTCCCGCTTGGGCGGTGCTCCCTGGATTTTTGGCCTCAGCCTGTTTGCGCGCGGCTTCGCGCTGACGCTTGAGTTCATCCTGGATGATGCGCTGAATTTGCTGCTCGAGCTTTTGCATTTCGGAGCGCTTCTTTTTGATCTCCGTCGCAATTTGACTCTCCTTTTTCTTCAGTTTTGCGACCGCCGCCTCCTGCTGGCTCTTTTCAGCAACGAGTTCTTGCTTTTGGGCCACTTCTTGGCCAAGTAATTGGCGCTTTCGGCCTTGTTCTGCTTCCAAGGCCAAAATGGCTTGTGCCTTCTGAGCTTGGAGCGCCTTGATTTCTTCGACTTGGGTTTGACGGAAGCCGCTGTATTGACGCAAGAAATACAGCCGCTTCAGGGCCTGCTGCAGGTCTTCCGCGGCAAAAACAAAGGCCAGCGCACTACTAGGCGTGCCGCGCTTTTGCGCTTCGCGTATCATGCCGGCATATTTTTCTTTGAGCGTTTTTATCTCCCCATCGAGGCGCGCCATGTCATTCTTGAGTCGACGAATTTCCCGGTCTGAATTGGAAATTTGGGCCTGAACCGTGCGGATCAACTCCTGCCGAGCACGAACTTTTTTATCGAGGGCCCGAACCTGGTTGAGCGTAAGTTCCTTGTCCTTTTGGGTCTTCTTGAGGATGCCGTTGGCGACCTCGATTTCATCCTGAAGCTGGGTTTTTCGCTGTTCGAGCTTTTCCTTTTGCGTCGGCTGTTGCGCCGCCAAAGACATGCTCATCGCCGCAAGGGCAAACAACCAAAGGACTTGTTTAGAACTCCACACGCGCATAGCCCGAAGGTAGGGTAAAGGGGAAACTCAGCGAAGCGTCTTGCCAACCCGATTGACTGGACTCAAACTGCAATCGCCCTTCAGAACCTGCGCCTTTGAATTGGGCGACCCAGCTTCCTGAAACGCCATAATCTACCCGAGCCTGCGCTTGAATTGCGTCGACCTTGAGCTCTTGAGAAAGGAGGCGATGCGGCGCTTGCTGGGTGAGCACGAGGGTCAGCTCTCCTTGATGGTCGCCACGCAAGACGGGGTAGCGTACCGTCCAAAGAGCTTGCTGGCCATCGGATGAGGCCGTCAAAGACATCCCTACCACAGAGGTCGGCAGTGCGATAGGCTCGGCAGTCAGCAAGTGAATGAGGTCCCAGGTGCTGACGGGCAGCCCCGCATCGGCTAAGCGCGATATCGGCTCATTCAGCACCTTGTTCACGATGTGGGCATAGCCTTGTGCGCTGTCGGCATCAACCTGTACGCGGGCCAGCTTGAACCCCACAAAGGGGTCTGCAATGTCCAGCCATACAAGGGGCATATTGGGCTCTGCGCTGATGCGCACCTCTAGGCGGGCCTTTTGGCTCGAGCCCGGATACTCCACTTGGGCGGAACCTTTGGCGCGGTAGTAGAGCGAGTCCGTCGCCGGCACATCATACTGGGCCTGGAGGGCTTCGAGGACAATCGATTCGTTGGAGCGAGGAGGGGGGGTGTGCAAGGCCATATCCGTTGGGGTCTTTCGCCATGCGCCACAGCTGGCCAAAAGCGTGCTGGTTGCCAGAAGTACGAACAGGGAAAGTCGGTTCATAGCGCAGTTTCTAATTGGCCCGACTGAAGCAGCTGTCTGCGGATGATGACAACTTCCTCTTCCGAGGCCCCGTTTTCAAAAGCCTTGGTCAGGAAGGTTTCCATGTCCTCCTTTCGGTCCAAATGGTAAAAAATTTGCGCCGCATGCAGGCAGGAAGTTGCATTCTGGGCGCCGCCGAATTTGAGGCATTCAACCATGGCTCCAGAGGCCTTGCCCCACTTCCCTTGGTTCATGAAAACGACCGCCTTGGTGTCCCAGTAGTTGGGATTTTCGGGCTGTTCTTTCAGGGCAGCATCCACCATGGTCAAGGCTTCATCTAGGCGCACCCCAAAATTGGCGAGGTAGTAGGCGTAATTGTTTTTGGCTTGCGCGTGGTCGGGGAAGAAAAGCAGAAGACGGTCTAAGGAGGCAGACATGTTTTCCAAGTCCCCCGCGTGGAAGAAGGCCGTGCCCAAACGGAAGTAGTACTCCGGCGCCAAGGGGCTGTTGCCTTGATGCTGAGACTGACTACGCTTGAGGCCCAATTGGAAAATGGTGATGGCTTGCTGGGGCTGGCCGTTCATGTCCAGGGCCGTGCCGAGGAGAAGCGGCGCACGTTCGTGATCGGGGAAGGCCTCGTTGGCCGCAAACGCGGTGGCCAAATAGCCCTCCATATCTCCCAGCTCATGTCGGGTGACCGAAATGTTTTCATACACTTCCCAAAGGACCCCGTTCGGCAAGGTGAGACTGTGCTCGTAGACTTCCATCGCTTCGCGTTTGTCGCCGTGAAAGATCAATACATCCCCCCGAACACGTGCGAGTAGCGCGGACTCTGGACGGACCTCACAGGCCTTGGAAGAAAGGAGAAGCAGGGTTTGCCACGCGGCGTGATCCTTAGGGAGGTTTGCCCCCGTTAGCTCATCCAGCATGACGGAAAAATCCTGGGCGATGGCCTCTTCGGAAAAATCTAGATTCCTGTATATCGCTTCGAAGGCAGCTTGCGCTTCGACCTCGCGTTGGCCTACCTGGAGGAACTTGGCCCGTGCCATTTGGACTGGGAGCGCCTCGGGAAACCGCTGAAACAGGAGCTCCATCGCGATGTAGGCTTCATTGTCCAGCCCAAAGTCATTCAGGAGCAAACAATACCGGATGCTGGCGTCGATTTCAAATTCAGGGTACTTAAACAGGCGGGCCATGTTGGCCAAGGCGGAATCGGCCTCACCGAGGTTGGCATAGAGGTTGCAAATTGCTGCCGTACGTTCCATGTTGGGCGGTAGAAAGCGGTCGCCAGCTTTCAAGAAAACGATGGCGCGCTCCAAATCCCCAAGGCTGTACGCTGTTTGGGCACAAACGGAAATGAGCTCTTCGTCCATAAAGCCATCCCCAAAAAAGAGTCGGAGCTGACCGAGTCGGAGAATCTCCTGATTGTTCCCTGTGATACGCGCAATGTTGAACAAAACGGATAGGTCGCCGCTGTTGATTTGGCCCGAATTCACGCGTTTCTCAATGCGCGCCTTGGCTTTATCAAAGAGCTTAAAGGGCTTGCCTTTTTGGCCCTCTTCCAAGATGGCCATGCCCTCAAAATACAGGCTGAGTGCTTTTAAATCTTGTGAAACGAAGCGCACCTGAGCCCCTCTTGGAACTTCTTGCGCCTGAACAGAGGTGCTGAAGCATAGGGCGATCAAAAGCCCAAAAATCCACCTCTGCCCCATCTTATCCCTCCAGCCGGCTGTAGTCGCCCAAACTCAAAGACTGGAAGCGGCCGTCAATGTGGGCGTGCTGACCAATCATGGAGTTTTGAAGGGTGATGTTCATAATCGTGGTGTTGGCGCCAATGATGCAATCGCGCAAGGTGCTGTTCTCCACAGTGGAGTTTGCGCCAATGCTTACATACGGGCCTACGGTAGCATGGACAATTTTCGCGCCAGAGCCAATGAAGCAAGGCTCGAGGATGGTGGCGTTCTCCAAAACGGCATCGGCCGCCACGAGGGTTTCTTCCTTTTTCACGAAGTCCAAAATGCGGCCATTCGTCTCCACGGTCACGTCCTTGTTGCCGCAATCCATCCAAGCGTCGACCTGACCGGGCACCATGCGCAGCCCGTCGTTTTTCATGTTCTCCAAGGCATGCGTGAGCTGGTACTCCCCACCGCCCTTGATGTCATGGTCGATGAGGTACTGCAGCTCCTTTTTCAGGCGCGCACCGTCCTTAAAATAGTAAATGCCGATAATGGCCAAATCGCTAACGAACTCCTGGGGCTTCTCCACAAAGTCGGTGATGCCACCATCTTCGCTCAATTTCACCACGCCAAAGGGCCGGGGGTCTTCCACTTGGTTCACCCAAATCACCGCGTCGGCCGAGGCATCCAATTGGAATTTGGCCCGGAACAGGGTGTCCGCAAAGGCCACCACACAAGGTCCCTCCAAAGCGTCTTCCGCGCACAATACGGCGTGTGCCGTACCCAAGGGTTTTTCTTGGTAGTGAATGCTGCCTTGGGCTCCCAGCCCAGTAGCCACATCCACCAACATGGTTTCCACCTCGTTCCCAAAGTCGCCCACCACGTAGGCGATGCGGTTCAGGTCGCTGCCCACAATCTTGGCAATGTCTTCCACCAAGCGCTGCACAATGGGCTTGCCTGCTACAGGCAAGAGAGGCTTGGCCGTTGTCAAGGTGTGGGGACGCAGACGCGAGCCGCGGCCTGCCATGGGAATGATAATGTTCATCGTTGTTGCGCTAAAAGGTTTGGTTCCCCAAAGGTACAATGCAGCAAGAGGCTGATTTTAGGCAAATTCTCTTACACCGGGGGATTATTTCTGGCCCGAATGTCCAAATCCGCCCGCCCCGCGAGCGGTTTCGTCCAAAGATTCGACGGAGGTCCAGGCAAAGCGCTCGTAGCGGGCTACCACCAGCTGCGCAATGCGGTCACCAGGTGCCACGGTGAAGGCCTCTTGGCCATGGTTAATCAATATGACCCCTACATCCCCGCGGTAGTCCGCGTCAATCGTCCCTGGGCTGTTCAACACGGTGATTCCGTGCTTGAAGGCCAAGCCCGAGCGTGGGCGCACTTGGGCTTCGAGCCCTTGAGGCAGGGCAATGTGCAAGCCCGTGGGAATTAAGCGGCGATCGCCCGGCTGAAGGGTGACGGACGCCTCCAGATGGGCGCGCAGATCCATGCCAGCGCTGTCGAGGGTGGCAAATTCGGGCAGGGGGTTGTTGGAATGGTTGACAATCTGAATGTCCATGGGTCAGGTGCTTGAAGGTTTGCGGCGAAGCAGATCGCGTTCGGCATACACCACGATGGCCACCATGATGCCGGCGCAAAGGAGCGAAGGCCAGAGGCTGGTCATCGAATAGAAGGCCGCCACCCAGCCAAGGACTGCAGCACATCCCACGTACAAGGCCAATCGCGCAAAGTTGTACGGCACGGGGTAGTGGTACTGTCCAAGCAGCACGCTCAACAACGCCATGGCCACATAGCTCGCCAGGGTGGTCCAGGCCGCGCCCATAATGCCGACACGGGGGATGAAATAGAGGTTGCCCACGACGGTCACCGCAAAGCCTGTGAGGGTGATGTAGAGGCCCATGCGTGTCTGGTCCGACAGCTTGTACCACATGGAAATCTGCGTATTCATCGACAAGAACACATTGGCCAGAAGGAGGAAGTAAAGGATGGGCAGGCTGTCCCAATACTTGGCGTCAATGAAGTATTTGATGCCGTCCAGACCGGCCAAAACCAGCACCATGCCGATGCTCAATATGCCGGTAAACACCCGTAGGACATCGGCGAGTTGCTGGCGCGTTTGGGCCGATTGCTTAAAGAAAAAGGGCTCCGCAGCAAATCGGAAGGCCTGGTTGAAGAGGATGATGAAAATCGACAGCTTGTAAATGGCGGAATACGTGCCCACCGCCTCTTTGGCCTCGCTCAAAGGCATGAGGTACTCAATGAAAAAGCGGTCGGCCATTTCGTTGGCCACACCGGGCAAGCCGGCCAGTAAAAGCGGAAAGCCAAAGACCAGCATCGTCTTCCATATGCCCACATCAAAGCGGCGCTGGATGGAAAAAAACTCGGGCAACAGCATGGCAATCATCGCGGCGCTTGCCGCCAAATTGGCGATCAACACCCAGCCCACCTGGAGGTCTGGCAGCCAAAAGCCTGCCTTGGGAAGAATCAAGAAGAAGGTGTAGCAGAGGATGAAGTTGACAGCGATTTGGGTGATTTTGATGGCTACGAAGCGTTTCGCGCGGCGCTGGGCTCGAAGGCGGGCGAAGGGCACCGCGGCGACGACGTCCATGGCCACGATCCAAGCCATCATGAGGACAAGCTCGGGTCGGTCGCCCATGCGCAGAAGGTCCGCGGTTGGAACATAGAGGAAGGTCATGGCTGCCAAAAAGAGGGCGGAGCTGGTCAGCAGGCTCCACATCGCGGTCGAATACACTGTGGCTTCCTTCGCTCCTTCTTTCTGACTGACGCGGAAATAGGCCGTCTCAAATCCGTAGGTCAAAATGACCATCAGGAAGGCGATGCTAACGTAAAGAAGAGAGTTGACGCCGTATTCCGACTTGGTGAGGACGACCGTCAACAGCGGGGTCAAGGCAAAATTCAGCACCCGGGCTAGGATGCTGCTGAGTCCGTAGAGGGCGGTATCCCCCATGAGCGATTTCAGGCCCGACATGCTTCAAAGGTACGCGAATGCCGGAGTCTTCGCAGGTCCCCGCACATGGCGTTACTTTGCGGTGTGGATCCCTACTTCTCTCCCTTTTTGACGCCTTCGGTTTTGGCCGAACGCTATCAGCTGCTTGCGCCCAAATTGCACCGTACTCCCGTGCTCACATCGGCGAGTTTAGATGCGCTTGCCGGGGCTTCGCTCTTTTTTAAATGCGAAAACTTTCAACGCTCCGGGGCCTTTAAGATGCGCGGGGTCCAAAACGCCCTGCTCGAGTTGGAGCGCGCTGGTCTGCCCTCCGCCGGAGTGGTTACTCATTCCAGCGGCAACCATGGCCAAGCCCTGGGCTGGGCTTGTGCCGAAAAAGACCTCCCATGCACGGTGGTCATGCCCTCCAATGCCCCCGATTTTAAGAAGCGGGCCGTCGCTTTGACCGGCGCACGCATTGTCGAGTGCACGCCCACGCTGGAGGCCCGGATCGAAGCGGTTGAAGCCGTTCAGCGCGAAACGGGCGCGGTAGAAATTCACCCATCGAACCAAGCCCCCGTCATCCTAGGCCAAGGGTCGGCCGCATGGGAGCTGTTGGAAGACTGCGCAGCGCGCAACCAGCCTTTGGACTGGGTGGGCGTTCCAGTTGGTGGAGGAGGGTTGCTCGCAGGAACAGCTTTCGCTGTGCACGTTTGGAACATGAAGCATGGAACGTCGGTGCGCGTGTATGCCGGGGAGCCCACTGGGGCCGACGATGCCTTCCGCAGTTTGGCATCCGGCCAGATTGAGCACAACGAGAATCCCCAAACCGTCGCCGACGGGATGCGCACGGAGCTAGGACACATCAATTTTCCGGTCATCCAAGCGCATGTAACTGCCATCCACACGGTCACGGATCCCGAAATTCTCCACGGCCAACTCCTGATTGCGGAGCGACTCAAAATTGTCGTCGAAACCAATTGCTCGCCTCCCTTCGCCGCCGTTGTGAAACATCCGGAAATCTTCTCCGGCCAGCGTGTGGGGGTGGTTCTATCTGGGGGCAATTTGGATTTGCAGGCCCACCGCTGGGGAGCATAGTCCCTCCAGGTACCCTACACTAAAGAAGAATTAAAAAAGCCCGACATGTGTTGGGCCTATCTTGTTTTAAGCGTGCAAGGCTAGGACTGGGAGGTCAAGGGCATTGAAAAGGCTCAGAAATCACACCCTTGACGCTGCCTGGTTTCAGGCACCCAATCACTTGCTGGAACAAAGGTGCAAAAATTTCTTATGGTAGGTTATACAATAAGTCAAAATTATTGGTATGTTTGCAATGAATCTTTCGAAAACGAACGGATTCATCAAGGGTTGTGAGACGCGGCTGAAAATGCCGCGTTTTCTATTTCTAGCCCTTTGCCGCTTTCGCCCGCCGAAAAGCCGAGCCAAACCCCCACCTCATCCCGTCCAATTCTCCCTCCAAACGCCTGCTATGTAGGCCAAATGGGGTACTTTTGTGGCCGTATGAGCGAGACATCTTCCCATTCTGCTTCCAACGCCCCACAGCCTGTGGGCGCCTATCCCATGACTCGTCGCGTAGGCCCGCTCCTCTTTTTATCGGGTGTTGGCCCGCGCAAGCCGAAGAGTGACACCAGTGCTGCTTCCGTTCCAGGATTGGAGCTCGACGCGAACGGGCGCATCCTCTCCTATGATTTTGAGATGCAAGTGCATTCGGTCATGGCCAATGTGAAAACCATCCTGGAAGAGGCCGGTGCTTCCTGGGATCAGTTGGTCGACATCACCGTTTACCTCACCGACATGAAGCGGGACTTTGCCACCTTCAATCGCTTGTATGCCGAATATTTCGCGGAGGTGGAGCCCAAACCCTGCCGCACGACCGTGGAAGTACTCTCCTTGCCCACCCCCATCGCCGTTGAATTGAAGTGTATCGCGGCCCTATGAGCCAGAAATTTACCGAGCGCGGCGCGCTCAACCTGCCCCAAATCCAAAAGGAGGTGCTCGCTTATTGGGAGGCCCAGGATGTTTTTGCCCAATCGATCCGACAAGAAGGTCCCGAATTCGTTTTCTACGAGGGTCCGCCCTCGGCCAATGGTTTGCCCGGCATCCACCACGTGATGGCCCGAGCCTTAAAGGATTTGTTTTGCCGCTACAAAACCCAAAAAGGCTTCAAAGTCGATCGCCGTGCCGGCTGGGATACCCATGGCCTGCCTGTTGAACTCGGCGTAGAGAAAGAACTCGGCATCACCAAAGAAGACATTGGTAAGACCATCAGTGTCGAGGAGTACAATGCCGCGTGCCGCGAGGCCGTGATGCGCTACACGGATATTTGGAATGCCCTGACCACCCAAATGGGCTATTGGGTCGACATGGATCAACCTTATGTCACGTACACATCCAAGTACATGGAAACGGTCTGGTGGCTTTTAGGGCAAATTCACCAAAAAGGCCTCTTGTATAAAGGGTATACGATTCAACCCTACTCGCCCAAAGCGGGAACAGGTCTAAGTTCGCATGAACTCAACCAGCCAGGATGTTACCGAGATGTCATGGATGTTTCGGCCACAGCCTTGTTTGCCGTCACGCCAAGCCCACAAGCGGAAGCCCTATTTGGTACCGAGCCCGCGCACATCATGGCCTGGACAACGACCCCTTGGACGCTTCCATCGAATACCGCCTTGACCGTCGGGCCCAAGATCGCCTACGCCCTCGTGGACACTTTCAATCCCTATACCAAGGAAAAGCAGCGGGTAATCTTGGCAGAGGCTTTGATTTCCAAATACTTCCGTGAGGAAGACCAGAACATGGAAGGCGGCCCCGAAGGCAAGGCCCTTCCCTGGTCGGTGCTCAAAACCTTCCCGGGCAGTGAGCTCGTAGGCTTGCGCTACGCCCAGTTGCTTCCCTACACCCTTCCTTACGAGAACGCGGACCAAGCCTTCCAAGTTATCCCGGGCGACTTTGTCACCACCGAGGACGGAACGGGCATTGTTCACACTGCACCCACCTTTGGGGCCGATGACGCACGCGTAGCGGCGGCAGCCGGGGTTCCCCCTATGCTGGTCCTTGACGAGCAGGGCAATCCTGTGCCCTTGGTGGACCTCCAGGGCCGATTCGTGGCTCAAATGGGCGATTTGGCCGGCATGTACGTCAAGAACGACTACTACGCGGAGGGCGAAAAACCTGAGCTCAGCGCCGACGAGCGCATATCCATCCAACTGAAGCAAGAGGGCAAGGCCTTCAAAGTTCAGAAATACAGCCACAGCTACCCCCACTGCTGGCGTACGGACAAACCGGTTCTTTACTACCCCTTGGACAGCTGGTTTATCAAGACGACGGCGGTCAAAGAGCGCTTGCAGGCCCTCAACCAAGAGATTCAGTGGAAGCCCGCGAGCACGGGCACAGGCCGGTTTGGGAATTGGTTGGAGAACCTCAACGATTGGAATCTGTCGCGCAGCCGCTATTGGGGCATCCCCCTGCCCATTTGGCGCACGGAAGATGGAAAAGAGGAAATCCTGATCGACTCCATCGAACGGCTGAAAAACGAACTGGACAAGTCCGTGGCCGCGGGCCACATGGCGGACAATCCCTTGTCTGGTTTTATTCCAGGTGACTTTTCCGACGCCAACTATGCGCAGGTAGACCTGCACCGCCCTCACGTGGATGCTTGGATTTTGACCTCCTCCACCGGCGCCCCCATGCACCGCGAGCTCGATTTGATCGACGTGTGGTTTGATTCCGGCGCCATGCCCTATGCGCAGGTGCACTACCCCTTTGAGAATAAGGAGGCCGTCGACCAAAACAGCGCTTTCCCGGCAGACTTCATTGCGGAGGGCGTCGACCAAACGCGTGGCTGGTTCTTTACCCTCCACGCGATTGCTGGCCTGGTTTTCGACAGCGTGGCCTATAAAGCGGTTATTTCCAACGGGCTGGTCCTCGACAAAAACGGACAGAAAATGTCCAAGCGCTTGGGCAATGCCGTGGATCCGTTTCAAGCCATGGATGACTATGGGCCCGACGCGCTGCGTTGGTACATGCTGACCAACGCCCAGCCCTGGGACAACCTCAAGTTTGACTTTGCGGGGGTACAGGAGGTTCAGCGCAAGTTCTTCGGCACGCTGCACAACACCTATGGATTCTTTTCGCTCTACGCCAACGTCGATGGATTTGATCCCTCGGCCGCGCCCATCCCGGTCTCTGAACGGCCAGAAATCGATCGATGGATTCTCTCCAAGTTGCACAGCTTAACGGCCGATGTCACGGAAGCTTTGGACGATTTTGAACCCACGCGTGCCTTCCGGCCCATTAGTGACTTTGTCCAAGACGAATTGTCGAATTGGTACGTGCGTTTGTGCCGCCGTCGATTCTGGAAGGGTGAGCTCGGCCCCGACAAGCTAGCCGCCTACCAAACCTTGTTTGAATGCCTTGACACCGTAGCGCGGTTGATGGCGCCTGTCGCCCCCTTCTATGCGGAACAACTCTACCGCGACCTTCACTCCGATGCCTTTTCCGTGCATACCACGGATTTTCCGACGTCCGAAGCCGCCTACGTGGATGCCGCCCTGGAGCGCCGTATGGCCCTCGCACAACGCCTCAGCTCTTTGGTGCTTAGCGTCCGCAAGAAGGAAAAAATTCGCGTCCGCCAGCCCATCGCCCGCGTGCTCGTTCCTGTTTTGAGTGCGGGACAGGCCGACGATGTACGCGCCATGGAGGCCCTTGTCTTGGCTGAAGTCAATGCCAAGCACATTGAATTAGTCGATGAGGCCTCTGGCGTCTTTGTCAAGCGGGCCAAAGCCAACTTCAAGTCCCTCGGCCCCAAAGCCGGGCCGCAGATGAAAGAGGTGGCGAGTGCGATCGCCGCCCTATCGCCCGATGCCCTGTCCGCCCTGGAATCGGCGGGAGAATACACTCTGCACTTAACACAAGGCCCCTTCACTTTAAGTTTGGAAGACGTGGAGGTTCAAACGGACGACATCCCGGGCATGGCCGTCGCCTCGGAACGCGGAACCACACTCGCTGTCGACTTGGCCTTAACCCCCGCTTTGATCCAAGAAGGTCTTGCGCGAGAGGCGGTCAACCGCATCCAAGGATTGCGAAAAGACAGCGGACTGGAAATAACCGACCGCATACGATTGTGGGTCCAGGGTTCGGAGGAGGCTATAGCGGCCATTCGCGCCTATGAGGCCTACCTCTGTGCGGAAGTATTGGCTGATTCTGTGGTCGTTGACTCCGGTCCGGAACAGGCATTCCGCATGAATAGTGACTTAGAAGGGAATTCGGTGGAACTTGCACTCGAAAAGGCCTGAGAATTAACTTCTAGATACCGGTTGTTAATATTCCTATTGCGTATATTCGGCCCTCTTTACTCATTGGAATCATGGAAAACAAGACCGAACGCTACAGCGATGCCGAGCTCGAGGAGTTCCGCATTTTGATTCAAGGCAAGATTGAAAAAGCGGAAGAAGACCTCCGAATTCTTCGGGAGCAGTTCACCAACAACATGGACAACGGCACCGAGGACACTTCGCCTAGTTTCAAGAGTTTTGAAGAAGGATCTGAAACGATGAGCAAAGAGGCGAATGCCCAATTGGCCGCCCGCCAGGAGAAGTTCTTACGCGACCTCCGCGCCGCCATCATCCGTATCGAAAACAAAACCTACGGCATGTGCCGAGTCACCGGAAACCGCATTGAAAAAGAGCGTCTCAAATTGGTTCCTCACGCCACGATGAGCATGGAAGCCAAGCTCAAGCAGCGGTGAACGCATCCCTCAAGTGGCCCCTCCTTACCGCTGCAGTCTTGGTTTTTTTGGACCAATGGCTCAAGATTTGGATTAAAACCTCCTTTGCCCTCGGCGAAAGCTATCCCATTGCTTCTTGGTTTCAGCTTCATTTTACCGAAAACCCCGGCATGGCCTTTGGGATGGAATGGGGCGGCATCGCGGGGAAATACGCCTTGTCTTCCTTTCGGATATTGGCCATCGGCGGAATCCTTTGGTACATGCGTCGCCTTGCCCAAGGGGGAGCCACGCCTTTTGTATTGATCTCTTTTGGCATCGTCTTAGCTGGCGCTTTGGGCAATGTGGTAGACAGCTTGTTTTACGGCCTCCTGTTTGATCGTGGGCTAACCTATTCCGCCGAATACAGCGACTGGATGATGTACACCGGTGTGGCCGAATGGGGCAGCGGATACGCCCCCATGCTGCTCGGAAATGTGGTGGACATGCTGTACTTTCCCTTGTGGGAGGGGGTTTTGCCCTCCTGGATTCCCTTCTGGGGCGGCGACTATTTTATCTTTTTCCGGCCCATCTTTAATTTGGCTGACGCGTGCGTCACGGTAGGGGTTGTGCTTCTGTATTGGAGCTCCCGCCGTCCTCAGAGTTGGGGCAGCCAGCGATAATATTTGAACTGCGTATGAAACGCTTATCCCTCGTTTTAGGCCTCCTGTGTGTGGTCGGTCTTTCGGCCCAAACCTTCAAATGTGGCACCCTTAGCCCCGAGGCCAGAGAACGCCTCAAGCGCGATATGGAGTTCCTCGCCGCGGATGACCTCCAAGGACGCCTTCCCGGCACCGAAGGAGCGAATGAAGCCGTTGCCTACATCATCCGAAACTTCCAAGAAGCCGGCCTGCGGCCCTTCTTCCCCGGTGGATTTACCCAGCAATTCAGCGCCCCGCGACCCGCACATTTGCCCCGAGGCGGTAATTGGGTTCGGATTGCCGACGACAGCCTGTTTGTCCATAGCGGCTCGACCCCCGCTCCCGCCCTGGTAGTCCTTCCCTACAGCCAAACGGGGGCACTCGAAGGCAGTTCGGTCTACATTCATGCCGGCATTGCCACAAAACACTACGATGGCCTAGAGTTGATGGGCCAAATCGTCACCATGGATTGGGAACTGACCCCCCGAGACAAGAAGAAATACGCGGACTACCGCACGGACCTGCCCACGCGCATCAAAAACGCGAAAGATGCTGGAGCCAAGGCTATTCTCCTCCTGGATCGCGGCCATCGAAATGGCATCACCCAAATGATGCTTCGACGCCAGCGCGACCTAGGCATCCCTGTCGCCTTGGTCAGCGGAAAAAAATGGGTACGCAAACTGCGTCGATCACAAGCGGACATCGGCTTCCAAATCACCATCCAAGAGCGCGGAGCGGAAGCCTACAATGTTGCAGGATTCTTGGATTTGGGACAGCCCACCACGATCGTCGTGGGGGCGCATTACGACCATGTCGGCCTCGGAAAATGGGGATCGCGCGATCCCGATGCTGAAGGCCAAGTGCACAATGGCGCGGATGACAACGCGAGCGGAACTGCCGTCCTCATGGAGCTCGCACGTGAGGTCAGCCTTTACCCCGAGGTGCAAGGCCGCAACATCCTTTTCGTAGCCTTTTCGGCGGAAGAAGACGGCTTGCTTGGCTCCAAGTACTTTGTCGAAAACTGCCCGGTGCCCGTCCACGACTTTGCCTACATGCTCAACATTGATATGGTGGGCCGTCTCAATCGAGCGGATAGCCTCATGATCTATGCCACCGGGTCCGCCGATGAATGGGCCAGCGTGTTGCGCGATATGCCTTGTGACCAGTTTGGCATTGAGAACATCCCTGCGCTCTTCCCGCGTTCGGACCATGCGTCGTTTGTCCGCGCCGGAATCCCCGCCATCATGCTTCACACCGGGTTGCACGAAGACTACCACGGCCCCACGGACGATCTCGAAAAGATTGATATGGATGGCCTTGTCAAAGTCACCGAAGCGGCTCTCGAAATCATGCAGCGAGCGCAAAAGCACCCTCGAATGACCTTTGTTGATATCGCTCAGCGCAGCGAACGCGTGCAATAATGGGGAAAAATCCATCCATAGCGGTCTTAGGAAGCGGCTCTTGGGCCACGGCCCTTGTTAAAATTCTCTCGCAAAACAACGACCGCGTCGGTTGGTGGGTGCGCAGCGATGAAACCATTCTGCACGTTCAAATTCACCACCACAACCCCAAGTATTTATCGGAGGTCGAGCTCGATGTCGACAAGTTGGACATGGATAGCGATATCCGCGCCGTGGCGGAAGAGGCCGATATTCTGGTTTTGGCCATTCCATCCGCCTTTTTAGCGGAGGCCATTGAGCCCATTCGGGATCTCTTGCCTTCAAAAAATGTCTTTTCGGCCGTCAAGGGGATTGTGCCCCAAACGCACCAAATCGTTGGGGAGTATTTACATGACAGTTTTGGCCTGAGCTACCAGCAGTTTGGGGCCGTTCTGGGCCCTTGCCATGCGGAGGAAGTGGCCTTAGAGCGCCTGTCCTACTTGACCATTGCCTCACAGAATGACCAATTGGCCCGAATCATGGCCAAAAAAGTGAGCGGCCCAGCCATTCAAACCAATTGCACCGATGACATCTATGGCACGGAATACGCCTCGGTGCTCAAGAACATATATGCCATTGCCGCGGGCATTTGCCACGGACTAGGCTATGGTGACAACTTCCAGGCCGTACTCGTGAGTAACGCGCTCGTAGAAATGAAGCGCTTCATCAAGGCGGTTGAGCCGATGAAGCGCGACATCTCCCGGACCGCCTATTCTGGGGACCTATTTGTAACCATGTACTCTCCTTTTTCGCGTAACCGCACGCTCGGGAATCTCATTGGAAAGGGCTACACCGTTCGCAGTGCCATGTTGGAAATGAGCATGGTAGCCGAAGGGTATTATGCGACGAAGCTGATTCGGGATGTGAAAAAGAGCCGCGAAGTGCGCATGCCCATTGCTTCCGCCGTCTATAAAATCCTCTACGAAGGAAAGCCTCCGAAAAAAGTGGTTCGGGAGTTGGCCGAAAAACTCAAATAGCCACCCGGGGCTTTGTACTTTTACTCCCACTAATCGCAAGAACATGGCATTAAGCATTTTTCTGGGCATGGTTGGCCCTTGGCAGATCGTTTTGATCGTGGCATTGGTTCTTTTGCTTTTTGGAGGCCGTAAAATTCCTGAGCTGATGAAAGGCTTGGGAGGCGGCGTCAAGGAGTTCAAGAAAGCACTGAAGGAAGACGAAGACGACACGTCCAAGGACAAAGAGTGATCTACCCTTCGATTGACTCCCTCCATTCGGCCCTCCGAGCCGGACAGACCTCCTGTGCCGAATTGGTAGAGGCGGCGCTTCAGCGCGCAGCGGAAAAGGCGGATCTCAACATATTTATCGAACTCTTCCCCGAGACGGCCCGAGCCCAGGCTCTATCCGTCGATGCCAAGCTCGCCGCGGGAACAGCCGGGCCACTCGCCGGCGTCATCATGGCTCTCAAAGACAATCTTTGCTTCAAAGGTCATGGGGTGAGCGCCAGCTCCAACATGCTACGCGGTTTTGAGTCCCAATTCACGGCTACCGTCGTACAAAAATTGGTCGACGCCGACGCCATCATTCTCGGGCGCACAGGGTGTGACGAGTTTGCCATGGGCTCCTCCAATGAAACATCCGCCTATGGGCCGGTTAAAAACCCCCTCGATCCTTCCCTAACTCCAGGGGGCTCTTCGGGCGGCTCCGCGGCGGCGGTGGCCGCAGGCATCTGCCACGCTGCCCTGGGCTCGGACACGGGTGGATCCATTCGCCAACCTGCCGCCTTCACGGGCATCTACGGAGTGAAGCCCACCTATGGCCGCGTATCGCGCCATGGCGTGATAGCTTACGCCTCCTCTTTTGACCAAGTTGGGCCCTTTGCGCGGTCTCTCGACGACTTGGCTTTGATTACCGAGGTCATCTCCGGGGTGGACGCTTTTGATACCACCTGCTCCGAGCGCGCGGTGCCCGCTATGGCCCCCGTTCCGGCCGAGCGACCCTTCACCTTTGGCTACTACAAAGAAGTGTTGGACAACCCCGCCCTGGACGCGGAAATCCGCCAGTACTTCTTTGACCGGGTCGACCAATTGACGTCGGCAGGACACCGCGTCGAAGCGCTAGATTTTCCCTATTTGGATGCTTTAGTGCCCATTTACTACATCCTTACCACGGCGGAAGCGAGCTCCAACCTTGCCCGCTATGACGGCGTGCACATTGGACACCGAAGTGAGCAGGCTACGGACCTCGAATCGCTCTACAAAAAATCCCGCTCCGAGGGCTTCGGCGAGGAGGTTCAACGCCGCATCTTACTGGGCACTTTCGTCTTGAGCGCCGGCTACTTTGACGCGTTTTATGGCAAGGCACAAAAAGCTCGCCGCGTGGTTCGCGATGCGACCCTCGAGGCCTTGACCCGAGTGGACGCCCTCATCGGGCCAACAACCCCGCACACCGCATTCCCATTAGGGCAAGAATATACGGACCCAACCGTGCTCTACTTGGAAGACATCTTTACGGTTCAAGCCCCCATCGCTGGGATCCCCGCAGTGAGCATTCCTGCTGGTCCTCATTCAAATGGCCTGCCTTTTGGTATGCAGATTATGGCTGGTCCGTTTGATGAACCCAAAATGTTCCAGGCCGCTCACATTTTAGACCGCCTGTAATGCCTCGCTTCTTCTTTTTAGTGGCCTTGACCTTGACGCTGTCCGTCTTTGGACACGGAGGAGATAGCTTGGTGCCCAAATTTCCCCTCGCCAACAAGGCAGACTCCCTGTATGCTCGTTGGTTGACCAGCCGGGCGGAACAAACGTTCGTCCACCATGCGATCAAAGGGGTTGATACGGCCGCCGCTGATATTTTAGGGGTGTCCGACGCCGTGATTGCCCAGCGATTGGCAACCCTGGACCAACGTTCTCCGATGGACTTGCGCTTTACCCCCGATGTCAAGAATTCCATCCAGTTTTACTTGGGCCGCCGAAAGGAGTTCCTTGGGCGCGTTATCGGACGATCCACCTACTATTTTCCGATTTTTGAGGCGGCCTTGGACCGCTACAATATGCCGATGGAGCTCAAATACTTACCCATCATTGAAAGCGCCATGAATCCCTCTGCCACCAGTCCCGTGGGGGCCAAAGGCTTGTGGCAGTTCATGTATGCTACCGGAAAATTGCAAGGACTTGAAATCAGCTCATACGTCGATGAACGGATGGACCCGGTCAAGAGCACCGATGCGGCCTGCCGCTACTTGAAAAAGATGTACGACATGTTCGGCAGCTGGGAACTGGCTTTGGCCGCCTACAACGCAGGACCGGGCAATGTCTCCAAGGCGATTCGGTATTCGGGAGGGAAAACCACCTACTGGGAAATCCGGCCCTTCTTGCCCCGAGAAACGCGCAATTACGTGCCGGCCTACATCGCCGCCGTCTATGCCATGAATTACGCTGGTCTACACGGGGTACGCGCGGACATGCCGCCCACTACCTTCTTTGACGTAGACACCATCAACGCCACCGCACCCGTGGGTCTTTACGATGTCGCCCAGGTGCTGTCCATTGATAGTACCCTGATCACGATCCTCAACCCGCAGTACAAATTGCACCATGTGCCCGGACCCAAGGATGGGAAGGTGTACAGTTTTGTCGTCCCCAAGGCGGCTATGCCCGCCTACGTGGCCTTTGCCGACACGTTGTATGCGACAACCGCACAGCGACTTAAAAAAGCCCCACTGCCCCCGCCCACCCAGGTAGCGAGCAGCGCCACATCTCGGGGCAGCAATGCCTACCATACCGTGCGATCCGGGGACACCCTCGGGGCCATCGCCAAGAAATACGGGGTACGCGTATCGGACCTCCAACGCTGGAATGGCCTTCGTGGAACGACGATCCGCATCGGCCAAAAACTTAAAGTGCGCGGATGATGCCTTCCTTCGGTCGCATGGTTCTCCTCTCGGCCATCCTGTTCGTGGGCTGCCAGTCGGAGCCACAAACAGCCGAAGCCCGCGCCCTGGCGCGAAAGCACAGCCTTCCCAGCAGCAATGGAACCCACAACGAGCTGACCCTTTTTTGCGACCGTGCTCTTTGGGATGCAGACTTAGGGGTCATTCTTTTGGAGCAGTTGGCCAAACCCATGGACGGCCTCCCCATGGCCGAACCCCACTTTGACCTCTCGCGCATTGATCAAGACGCCACTTCCTCTCTGACCAAGCGATCCAAGAGCATACTCACCCTCGCCATTATTCCGGATTCGAGCAGCACTTTGGTTCTCAAGAATCTCTGGGCCGAACCGCAGCTTGTGGTGGCCATCATTGCTCCCTCCCAAGAGGCCTTGATTCAGCGCGTGAAGGCCAGCTTGCCCGAGGTCATTGCCCGATTTGATGCCCACGATGCGGAGGTACTTGCCCGCCGTATCGCCTCCACCCAAAGTGCCACGATTCCGCCTTCTTTAGCCCAATTTGGCCTCGCATCCATGATGCTACCCAAGGGCTTCAAGACAACCCTCCAACAAGATGGATTAGCCATTTTGAGGGAAGACACCAAAAAGAGCATTCAGTATCTCCTCGCTTGGGAGCAGGGGTGGGACGGAGAGCAGGATCCGAGCCAGGCGATCTTGACACGCCAAAATGAGCTGTTGGTCCGCTACTTTGAAGGCACCCAAGATGGAAGCCACCTCGCCATCGAGCCCCGCATTCCCGTGGTTCAAGCCTATGAATCCCTTGGAGGCACCTTCGCCTACTTGTCTCGGGGTCAATTTCGTACCGAAGGCGGTTTTGGGGGCGGTCCATTTGTCACGTATTCCTACATGGACGAAGCACAAGGGCGTATCTTGAATTTGACCTATTTGGTCTATGCGCCAAGCATGAAGAAGCGCAAAGTGATGATGGAGCTCGAGTCCTCGCTGCGCTCCGTGCGCCTTCAGTAAGGCCCAATCAGGCCGAAAGACCCCGAAGAATCTCCAAGCTGTGGATTTCTCCCATGCTCGAATGGTGCCAGCGCAAGCCGGTCAGTAATCCGTCGAGAAGTTCTTGGCGGAGGCCCTTTGCCGGGACCAAACGCGGATCCGAGAACCAGCGCATCAGCGCCCCAGTTGCCTCCGGGGAGAGCCCCTCGGGATGGAGCAATGGGGCCGGGGCGCAGAGTCCTTCACGCAAATCAAATGCCCAGCCCTCCACATAATGGGAGGGATCTAACGCAAAGCCCAAGTGGTGTGCGACCAATGCCAAGAGTTCTACCGCGGCCATAGCCCAGGACGTCCCGGGCTGATCCCAGCGGGCCAACATCTCCACGACATCATCGTAAAAGTCCGGGGTGCTATCTCCTGCTTTGAGCGTTTTCAATAAGACCTCCGCAGCAAACAAGCACAATGTTTGCCCCACTGGGTCGCGTTGAATGTGGTTCCAGAGCGGAGTGGCCCGAACCTCGGAGATTTTTTCCAATTGCCCTTTGTCGCGGTGCGTCACCACGGCTTCGAGGGCCGTCATGGGCAAGAGAAGAGCAGGGCGCCAGCCCGAACGGCCGCTGCGAACACTGTGCACCATGTAGGATTGAATGCCAAAGGGGCGGGTCCAAAGTTTGAGGATATGCGCTTTGTCGCCATAGGCGATTTTGCCGAGCATCAGCGCTTGAACGCTATGAGTGCTCATGGGTTTCCGCGAACGATCACCCCCTGAACCACCGCAGTCTGGGTTCCAAGTGGGTCCGTAATCCAAAACAAGTAGATACCCGACGGCGCCCGCTCCCCGGAAAGGCTGTAGGTGTCCCAGGTGAATTGTCCCCCGGTGGCATACCCTTCATAGAGCAGCCGTCCGTTGGTGTTGGTGACTTTCACATAGCTTTCGGGGACGAGTCCGCGGACAGACATGGGTCCAAAATCCTCGGGCTTTAGCGGATTGGGGAAGACTTCGATCCCCGCGTAGGAGGCGGCCGATTGCGTGGCCGTGGCGCGGTAGGACAAAAGGCCTCGGTTGGTTCCAAAGTAGACCTCACCCGTCTCCGGGTCGACATAGATGGATTGCACCCGATTGCTCAGCAATGGACTGTTTTCCGCCGTGAAATGGTGGATGGTTTCCAAGCCATCGGCTGAGAGTAAAAAGACCCCCGCATCGGCTGTGCCAATCCACTTTCGATTCGCCCCATCCAGCGCCATACTCAAGATGTTCTGTCCATTCAGCACCCGCTGATTGATGCCATTCTCTGCGACGAGGAGGTACTGCGCATCTATGCTTTTGCCATTGAACGCATTGTACGGGGAAAAACACACCATCAAGCCATCGCTCGTCCCCAACCACAGCTCTCCATCGTGGTCAAATACGGCGGCAGGCACCGAGGTGCTTGGGAGGTTTCCGCTCCCGGGGCCCCGGGTCAATCGCCGCGTCGAGGTGCTCGATCCCGAAACCTGAATGGCCATCCACCCCTCGGTACGGGACTGCAGCCAAAAGACGCCGTCTTCGTCCTGGAGGAGGGTTTTGACCGATTCCCCATTGAAGCTTCCCGCCGAATAGCCCTGCCATTGCTGCGTGGTAGGATCATATCGGTGTAGGGGCTGGGCAGAAAGGGCGTTGCTGACCCACAAGGCCCCGTCCTGGCCCCAGCAGAGGCCACCTGTCCGCACATCCGAAGGGCCTGAACCCGCCGCCGTTTGCAAGCTGGAATTGCTCTGGTTCCAAATTTGGACAAGCTGATCGCCTGAAAATTCCAACACCCCCTTGCCCCAGCTCGCCGCAAACCAATGCGTGGCATCACTCGGGTCAAATTGGATGTCTAAAATGTCTTTGGCGCCCCCCAATGCACTTTCCTGAATAGCCGTCCAACGGAGGCCGTCAAAATGGAGAATGCCTTCGTTGGTATAGGTTGCCGTCCACGTGGCGTCCACCGCTCCCGTCAAAACATGCAGGCCCACAGGCCCTCCCTCCAGCGCATAGGCTTGGGCAGATTGGGGATCTTGGACAGCGCGGTGCTGCGCATAGTCCGGGTTATCGATGAAGGTGAGTCCGCGGCCCAAGTTGGCTACGTACAAAGTTCCTGTGGCATCCACCGCCGCATCAAAAGGATTGAAGCCGGTATTGTTGCCAAATCCCGAGGACACCGTGGGGCCCACGCTGGCATCGAGGTTCACTTCCGTGACCCCGTAAGAACGCACGACCAAAAATCCTGATGGACGGGTCCGTAGGCGGCGCACAACAGGTTGATTCGCCGTATCCAAGGGCACGATTGTCCAGTTCCCCGCATGGCCGAACCAAACGTCCAGGGATCCTTCAGGCTGGACCAAAAAACGGCCTTGATGAACGGCGAGGTGAGTGAGCGGCTGATCCTTCCAACGGGGGTGTGCCACCCAGGAGGCCGGGAGGTACAAGGGGTCGCTCAATGACACTGCCCAAAGGCCCGAAGCCGTGGCCGCAAACAGGCTATCGCCTTCAATACTCAAATCATACGCAGGGGTCGTGCCGCCATCTGCCCGAAGGAGGTACGTGCCTTGAACCACGCCATAGGTCAAATTCAATTCAACGATACCGAATCCTGTGGCCGCAAATGCGCGCTGTTCACTGGCAAACACCACCGCTCGAATCGCCGATTGTCCCGGATAGGCGCCGCTTTGAGGAATGTCCCCAATTCGGCGTACATCCTGATGTGACCAGATGTCCAGTCCCCCATCGCTGTATCCGAGGAGGGCCCTTTGACCCGAGGGCGAGGCTTCGGCACAAGTCAAGTCCACATCGCTCAATCCCTCCACCACGGTCGCGGCGGTCGTCACTTTATCGACGGGGTCATACAACAACAGGCCATACGGGCTGGCCACCAGCACGTCCTCGGCAAGCAAGGCGACACTGTGCGTAGCCCGAAGCGGAAAGTGTGCGCGCCATGTTCCCACAGGAATGCCTTGCGCCATCCCATCGGGAAGCACCGCCAAAAAGGCGAACACAATGAGGAAAAAGCGCTTCATAGAACAAAGATGCATTTTGGCGAAAGGAATCGCGGCATGTCGCCCGACTTTCTCCAAAATAAATACGCTCCACGGGCGGTTTTAAGGCCCATTTTCCCAGAAAATGGCCTCGTTTTCATCCCATAAGGGCCCTAGATAAATGCTATCTTCGCTCTATGGGCTGCAGTACATGTTCAACCGGGGGCGTTCCCAATGGATGCAAGAGCAATGGCTCCTGTGGAACAGGGGGTTGCAACGCATACAACGTCTTCGATTGGCTCTCCAATATGGCCCTCCCGGCTGGGGAGGAGGCCTTCCCTTGGGTGGAGGTTCGTTTCAAGCACGGTCGCAAAGATTTTTACAAACTCACCGAGCCCCTTTCCTTGCATGCCGGGGAAGCGGTCACTGTGAGCACCCCACACGGGGGCCACGATGTGGGAACCATCTCCGTGACCGGTGAGCTTGTGCGCATCCAAATGCGCAAAGCCCAAGCCGATCCCGCCCAAGAAAATCCTTTGGTGATTTACCGCAAGGCCTCGCAACGGGATTTGGACCGTTGGAAAGAGGCCCGCGACCGCGAGAACGATTTGATGCTTCGTGCGCGCACCATGGCCACCCAACACGCTTTGGAGATGAAGATTTCGGATGTGGAGTGCCAAGGAGATGGCGCCCGCGCCACCTTCTACTACACGGCCGATGCGCGCGTAGATTTTCGGGCACTCATTCGCGAAATGTCCAGCACTTTTGGACTTCGCGTCGAAATGCGCCAAGTCGGAGCACGCCAGGAAGCGGGCCGCCTAGGCGGAATTGGCAGTTGTGGTCGAGAACTCTGCTGCAGCACATGGCTCAAGGATTACCGATCCGTTTCGACCTCGGCAGCCCGCTACCAGCAACTCAGTCTGAATCCGACCAAACTAGCCGGCAACTGTGGCAAGCTGAAGTGCTGCCTCAACTATGAATTGGACCAATACGCTGAAGCACTCAAAGCCTTCCCGAAGGCCCAGCGGGTGAAAACCAAAAAAGGCAAGGCGGAAGTTCAAAAAATGGACATCCTCACAGGCATGGTTTGGCTCGCCTATAAAGATGAGCCTGGCCGATGGGTCGCCATGCGGGCGGAAGATTTTTCGGAGATGGTTGCCCTGAACCAAAAAGGCGAAGAGCCTGCGTCGCTGGAAGAAAAAGAAGTTCAACCCGCCGTGATTTCGACCGAGCCCGAACTGATTCAGCCCGAAGAGGACAGCCTGACGCGGTTCGATCGCCCAAAAGGAGAAGGCGGACGCAAAAACCGCAAACGCGGCGGTAAGAATCGCTCTCAAAGAGGTCAAGGTGGCGGAAACCGCGGCCGTAAACCCCAAAATGCGCCTCGATCAGACCATGGCCCGGCAAAACAATAACGCGTGGTGGCTAGGCCCCCTTTTGGTGTTGGTCGGCTGCCAAGAGGCCCCATTAGTTCAGTCTGTCACGTCCTTTTCTGAGGACACATGGTACGCCGATAGTGCCATTGTCGTGGATGTGGACATCCAGGATACGCTGGCCGTCTACCGCGTGGACTTTCAAGTTCGCCACACGTCCGACTATCCCTACAGCAACTTGTATCTCTTCCGAGAGATTCGTTCGGCCCACCAGTCTGAATACCAAGACACCGTGGAGGTTCGCCTCGCCGATGCCCAAGGAACCTGGTATGGCACAGGAATTGGCGCCCTTAAGACCTTGAACCTTCCCTACAAACAAGCCGGATTGCGCTTCCCAAAACGGGGCATCTATCGTTTCCGCTTCCAACATGGCATGCGCGACGAGCCCTTGCGGGGCATCCGGGATTTTGCCTTGACCATTGAAGAAGAAAAGACCGAGTAACATGGCGTCGACCGACTTTCGCTCCTACGTAAAGTATTTCTGGATTTTCGTCTTGGGCAGCCCGCTCGCGTTAATCCTTGCGTTGCTCTTGACCTGGGCCGGGCTCTTTGGCGAACTGCCCTCCACGGAAGAAATTGCCAACCCTAAAAGCTTTTTGGCGACCGAAATCCTTTCCGCCGACGGCAAGCAAATCGGCACCTTTTTTATGGAAAATCGGGTACATGCCGACTACACCGAATTGCCTCCTCACTTGGTCAACGCCTTGATTGCTACGGAGGACGAGCGCTACCGAGACCATGCGGGCATTGATTTTCGGAGTTTGGGCCGGGCTGTCGTCACCCTGGGTTCGGGCGGTGGCGGATCTACCATCACTCAGCAGCTAGCAAAGCAAATGTTCCACGGCGAGGGTTCTAGCAACATCTTCTCCCGCGTTCTCCAAAAACTAAAAGAGTGGGTCATCTCCCTTCGGTTGGAAAGCAACTATTCCAAGGAGGAGATCATCGCGATGTACTTCAACCAATTTGACTTCTTGTACCAGGGCGTGGGGATCCACAATGCAGCCAATGTTTATTTTGGAAAAGTGCCCGCGGAATTGACCATCGAAGAGGCCGCTATGTTGGTCGGAATGTTCAAGAATCCCTGGTCGTATAACCCGGCCAAAGCGGACCGCCAAGATGTCGCGTTGGCCCGCCGCAACACCGTTCTGCGTCAAATGGAGCGCAATGATTTCCTCACGGAAGAAGAAGCCGATAGCCTTGTCGCTTTGCCTCTTGTCCTTGATTTCCAGCGCCAAGGGCACGACCAAGGTTTGGCTCCCTACCTCCGCGAATACATCCGTGCCTACATGAAAGAATGGATTGCGGAGCACCCCAAACCCGACGGCGGCACCTACAACCTTTACACGGACGGCCTAAAGATCTATACAACCATTGACAGCCGGATGCAACGCATGGCGGAAGAGTCCATGGAGCGCCATCTCACCAATCTGCAGGGTCTCTTTTTCCAGCAGATTTCAAAACGCAAGGCCGGCCCCTTTTACTTCCAAGGCGGAGATTCTTATGCGGAAGGCCAAAAAATCATTGCCCGCGCCATGCGCCAAACGCCGCGCTTTCGGCATTACCGCGATTCAGGCTGGTCTGACGCGCGCATCGTGAAGGAGTTCAAGACGCCCCGCGAGATGAAGATCTTTGCCTGGGGCGGCGACCTCGATACCGTGCTCAGTCCTTGGGACTCGATCCAATACTACAAGAGCATTTACCAAGCGGGGCTTTTGAGCGTTGAGCCCCAAACCGGCTTTATCAAAGCATGGGTAGGCGGCGTCGACTTCCGCCACTTCAAGTATGACGCAGTCAAGCAAGGGCGCCGCCAGGTCGGATCGACCTTCAAACCCTTTATCTATGCCGCCGCCATTGCAGACAAGAAGTATTCCCCTTGCATGCAGGTTCCCAATATTCAAACCTGTATCGAAGCGGGACAGTTTGGGCTGACCGAACCCTGGTGTCCCTCCAATTCAGACGATAAATATGGCGGGGTACTCACCTTGAAGCAGGCCATCGCCGGTTCGGTGAATACGGTCACGACATACTTGATGAAGCAAATTGGCCCCCGTCCTGTCATTCAAATGGCAAAGGCCCTGGGCGTCACTTCCGACATCCCGGAGGTGCCCTCCATCGCCCTGGGAACCGTGGATTTGAGCATCTATGAGCTGGCCGGCGCCTACACCGCCTTCGGCAATCAGGGTCTCTACACGGAGCCGATTGTCCTCCTTCGAATCGAAGACAAAAACGGCGTCGTTTTGGATGAATTTGCTCCCGAAACCCGCGAAGTGTTTTCGCCCGAAGTGGCATACACGATGGTCAACCTCCTCCAAGGTGTGACCCAAAGTGGAACCGGGGTGCGCCTCCGCCATACGGGTGCTGGCTATGGCAGTTACGTTACAGGCTACCCCTATGGCTTTGACAACCCCATTGCCGGTAAGACGGGAACGACCCAAAATAACTCGGACGGATGGTTTGTTGGCATGGTGCCAAACCTTATCACCGCCGTTTGGACGGGATGCCAAGACCGCTCCGCACACTTTGGTTCGACGACGTATGGACAGGGGGCTACCACGGCCTTGCCGATCTGGGCGCTCTATATGAAATCCGTCTACGCCAATCCAGACTTGGGCATTCGGCGGGACGCATTTGATCGTCCTACTGGCCCTATCACCATCCCTCTCGACTGCGCCACCTATTTGTCCGAAAGCGCCGAACTCCGCGAAGAAGCGTCTGAATACAATTAAGCCTTTCCTCATGATTCGAAAAGTAGTCCCCCATGCAACTGCCGCCATCGAAGGCCTCCAAGACGGCATGACCGTCATGTTTGGCGGCTTCGGCCTATGCGGCATCCCCGAAAACGCGATAGCGGCCGTGCGAGCCTCGGGCGTAACCGGCCTCACCTGCATTTCTAATAACGCTGGCGTGGACGGCTTTGGGCTGGGCCTTTTGCTGGAAACGCGCCAAGTGCGCAAAATGATCAGCTCCTACGTGGGCGAAAACGACGAATTTGAACGCCAAATGCTTTCGGGCGAGCTCGAAGTCGAACTCATCCCTCAGGGCACCCTTGCCGAGCGTTGCCGCGCCGCAGGAGCTGGCATCCCCGCCTTCTATACCCCCGCCGGCTATGGCACCGAAGTCGCGGAAGGCAAGGAGGTACGAATCTTCAACGGCAAGCCACACATTTTAGAGCACGCCTTTGACGCGCAATTCGCCTTTGTCAAGGCCTGGAAGGGCGACGAAGCGGGCAACCTCGTTTTCAAGGGTACGGCCCGAAATTTCAACCCCATGATGGCCATGGCCGGCCGAATCACAATTGCAGAAGTGGAAGAACTGGTTCCCGCCGGCACCCTCGATCCCAATAGCATTCACGTGCCCGGCATCTTTGTCCATCGCATCTTCCAGGGAGGTCATTTTGAGAAACGCATTGAACAACGCACGGTCCGTCCGCGCGCCTAAACCCATCCGACATGGCACTTGACAAAAACGGCATCGCACAACGCATTGCACAAGAGCTCCAGGACGGCTGGTACGTCAACCTGGGCATCGGCATCCCCACCTTGGTCGCCAACTACATTCCGGACGGCATCGACGTCGAATTCCAGTCCGAGAACGGCATCCTCGGCATGGGTCCCTTCCCATTTGAAGGCGATGAAGACGCCGACCTCATCAATGCCGGCAAGCAAACCATCACAGCACTGCCTGGTGCTAGCTTCTTCGATAGCGCCACCTCATTTGGTATGATTCGAGCCCAAAAAGTCCAGCTCACCGTCCTCGGCGCCATGGAAGTGTCCGAAACGGGCGACATTGCCAACTGGAAAATTCCTGGAAAGATGGTCAAAGGCATGGGCGGCGCCATGGATCTAGTCGCCAGCGCCGAGAACATCATCGTCGCCATGCAGCACACGAACCGTGCCGGGGAGTCCAAAGTCCTTCCCGCCTGCACCCTGCCCCTGACGGGCGTAGGCTGCGTCAAAAAAATCGTCACGGACCTCGCTGTCCTTGACGTTGACCCTGAGCGTGGCTTCATCCTTCTCGAGCGGGCTCCCGGTGTCTCCGTCGAAGAAATCGTCGCCAAAACCGCTGGCCGTTTAGTCGTGGAAGGCGAGATCCCGGAGATGGTGCTTGGCTAGGAGGCTAGGGCTTGACAAATCCATGGGAAGCCCCTGCGCGCAGCGAAGATCCACACCACAATTTGAGGGTAAAAGAGATTAAACGTTTAAACGACGGCGCCACAGCGCAAAGCGCGAGCTTTCTAGCTTTCTAGCTCTCCAGCCCTCTAGCTCTCAAGCCCTCCAGCCCTCTACCTAAAAGTTTAGTACTTCTTCCATCGCCGCGCGGACTTTGTCGGCGTTCGGCAGCAGCGTGGCTTCCAACATTTTATTGAGGGGGATGGCCGGGGTGTCCTCGGAGCCCATGACTCGGACCGGAGCATCGAGAGAACGGAAACATTCGGACTGAATTTTACCGGCTACCGCCTGCGCAAACGTGTTCGTGGCGGGCTCTTCAGTGAGGACGAGGGCACGGTGGTGCGCTTTGACCCGCTCCATCACGAGAGTTTCGTCCCATGGAAGAAGGGTTCGGAGGTCGATGATTTCGACGCGGTCCGCTAAGGGTTTGGCGGCTTCAGCCGCCCAATAGACCCCGCGGCCGTACGTGATCACGCAGAGGCTGGAGGAATCCGAGGAAGGTACCGCGGCTTGTGCGATGCGCGCTTTGCCAAAGGGTATAATGTACTCTGCGTCTGGCTCGATGGTTTTGGCGCCTTCGGTACCGGGAATTTTGGACCAATAGAGGCCCTTGTGTTCCAGGAGGACAACGGGATTCGGGTCGGCAAAAGCGGCCTTCATCAATCCTTTCAAATCGGCTCCGGTGGAGGGATACGCCACCTTGATGCCCCGAATGTTCGTCAACACGGACTCCACGCTGGAGCTATGGTAGGGGCCTCCCGAGCCATAGGCGCCGATAGGAACGCGAATGACCGCGCTCGCGGGCCATTTGCCATTGGTAAGGTAAAACGAGCGTGAGAGCTCTGTAAACAGCTGATTTAGGCCGGGCCAGATGTAGTCCGCAAACTGCACTTCCACAAAGGGCTTCAAGCCCACGGCGGACATCCCTACGGTGCTGCCGATGATGAAGGCCTCTTGGATGGGGGTATTGAAGACGCGGTCATCGCCAAACTGCTGGGCCAATGTGGCGGCTTCGCGGAAGACGCCACCCAAACGACGGCCTACGTCTTGGCCGTAGAGCAGCGCCTCAGGATGGGCCGCGAGAATTTCACGAATGGCAAACAGGGCACTGTCCACCATCACTGTTTTTTCACGGTCTTTGGGCTCCCGTTCACCGCGCTCCTCCGTGATAGGGGTTTCGGCGTAGCGGTACGTGAAGAGGTCTTCGGGACGAGGGTCCTCCGCCGCAAGTGCACGCTCAAAATCCGATTGTACCAAGGCCTTTGTCTCTTCCTCAATCTGGTCGAGCTCTGCGGACTTGACGCCCTGTTCAAGAAGGAAGGCACGCAACTTCGGAAAGGGGTCTCGGGTGGCGTGCTCTTCCAAGTCGTCGCGGTACCACTCCATGCGAACACCTGAGGTGTGGTGATTCAGCAAGGGAACCTTCGCGTGCACCAAATAGGGCTGTCGCGTTTTGCGCATGTTCTTGAGGACTTCGCGCATGGCATGGTAGCAGGCCGAAAAATCGCTGCCGTCCACTTGGACCACATTCAAGCCTTTGAATCCTTTCGCATAATCGGCCGCCGTACTGGAGCGGGTTTCTGCCGCGGTGGCCGAAATGTCCCACCCGTTGTCCTGGACAAGCATCAATAAGGGTGTTTGCTTGAGGGCCGCCATGTGAAGGGCCTCGGAAATTTCGCCTTCCGTCATGGCCGCATCGCCAATGGAGCACACGACAATGGGCTTTTCATCCCCCCACTCTTCCGTTAGGTGATGTTTCTCTCTGTATTGAATACCCAAGGCTGCCCCGGACGCAGGGATGGCTTGCATCCCGGTGGCAGAGGATTGGTGGGGAATTTTGGGCTTGTCGTCGTCGCGCAAGGAGGGATGGCTGTAGTACGTTCGCCCCCCTGAAAACGGATCGTCGCGCTTGGCCAACAGCTGGAGCATCAAATCGTAGGGCTGCATACCAATGCCCAAAAGCATGGCGTCGTCGCGGTAATAGGGATAGAGAAAGTCGACCGGCTTCAACTGCAGGCTGCAGGCGAGCTGTATGGCCTCGTGCCCGCGCGAGGTGGCGTGGACATAGGTCTGGGTAATTTCCCGCTGGGCCTCAAAAAGTTCCGTCATGGCTACGGACGTGGCCATGAGGCGATACGCCTGCAATAAAGACGGATGAATGTTTTTACTCATTTGATGCTGCCGAAGTTATAGGTCAAACCGACCCCAGACAATTGTTTGAGCTGTATGCCCGGTGCGTCCACCTTTCCGTCCCCATTGCTATCTCGAACGGCGATGTCGCGGTCAAAGATACCTTGGGTTCGGAGCGTAATGCTCAAATGATTCGTGGCCTTATACACCAAAAGAATATCCGCATCCACATCGATGGAAAAAGGACTGGCGAGGTAGTTGCCAAAGAGGTTGGTCCGCAGATCCACCGCAAGCTTATTGGGGAAATTGCGTTTGAATCGCATGTTCATATAGGCTCCCATTTCTTGCCGAAGTGCCTGTCCGGGACTGAGACCAAAAAGACCCTGCGCTTGGAGGCGGGGGTCGAGGACCACCGTGTATTTGGCGGTGACAGGCGAGAAATAGAATTCCAAAAAGGCGTCCTTGTGGGTCAGTCCAATCCCAGCCAATGCATATCCAGGTGCCAAAAAGCGCGACACATAGGCCGTATCCGGATCGCCGGGTTTGGCAAAACCCTTGTACCACTGAGATTTAAGGCTCCCGAATCCAGAAAGCTTCCACATGGGTTGTCCGGAAATCAGGTGATCCACCCGGAGATTGTATTCGAGTTTGTCGTCAATTTTTCGAACGATGCCCTCTTGAAAGTTCAGGCCATATGCCGCATCCAAAAGGTGGGTTGCGGACCACTTGTCTCGCGCATAGTCGGCAGATTGGCGCAGGATAAATCCGGTATTCAAGGAATTCTGCCCCCCTGCATTCCACTGCCGTAAAAAGGTTTGGTTAAACGTGGCCCCATAGAGTCCAGAAAAAGTCCAGGGCCCTACCGTGATGGCCTCAGAAGGCAAACGCCAGAGCGGCTTGGGGGGTTGGGGGCTGGAGAGCTGGAGAGCTGGAGAGCTAGAGGGTTCGGGCGTGCTGGCTTGAAGCGATGCCGACACCGCCCAACATACCAGACCTAAGAGGGCCCCGCGTCGAATCATCCCTTTTTGGCAGATAAGGATTGGTGAATGGCCTGGATGGCGGCTTGGCTTTCGGGGGTGCGTACGAGGGCACCTGAAATAGCTGCGCGTTCCGCGAGGAGCTGATCCCAGTTTTCCGTGCCCTCCCAAAGGACTTTCTTCAATGCCCTTTGCGCTGCGGCGCTCTGCTGCGTGAGCGTGCTGGCCAAGCGCTCGAGGCCGGCATCCAGGGCGACGGCATCGGGATAGACTTCCGCGTAGAGACCCTGTTGTTGGGCCCATTCAGCGGATTTGAATTGGGTCGCATCGATCGCCAACTGACTCATCGCGCTCAGGCCCATTTTGCGCGCTACCGCGGGACCCACGACAAAAGGACCAATGCCCACGGCGAGCTCGCTAAGTTTGACCGCCGCATACTGTGTGGCGAGGCAGTAATCCACGGCGCTGGCCAATCCTACGCCACCCCCTACGGCCTTCCCTTGAACGCGGCCTATCGTCAATTTAGGGCACGTGCGCAGCGCATTGATAACCGAGGCAAAGCCGCCAAAAAAGTGCAAGCCTTCTTCTTCGGTTCGGATCGTGGCGAGTTCGTCAAAGCTCGCGCCCCCGCAGAACACGCGGTCGCCAGCACTGCGCAAAATAACCACGCGGCTGTCGGGATGCGTGCCCTCGTCCGCAATGGCCTGCGCTAAGGCGGCCAACACGCGGCTCGGCAGCGAGTTGCTCTGCGGATGATGGAACTCAATGTGGGCAATGCCGTGGGAACGTGTCACCTGCACGCCTCCTTCCAGGGTATAATCAGTACTCATCGTCTAAAATGACTGGTTTCTTCAATAGGGCATACTACGCTTCGGTAAGCGTGGTACCAATGGGCGCGGCCCTGCACTTTGGCCTCGCGGTGTAATGCGTCGGTCCGCCACGCGTCGACCGCCGCCTTGTCCTTCCAGTAGGAAATAAAGATGGCGTCTTGGCCGTTGCGCACAAGCTCATAGCCCAAGTAGCCTTCCATCGCCTCCACGGCCGCCATGGTGCGTTGGTCCATGTCCGCGTAGCCCTCAGGGTCCGTAGGGCGCTCAGATAAGAAGAGCACGGCGTAGTTGCCGGCGGTTAAAGGGAGACGGTCTTGAATAAAACTCATGCCTGATTGCGCTTTTTGACCATGGTCAGGATGGTGGCCACCGCAACGACTTCGTGGGTGTCGTCGGTCACTTCAACATAGTACTTCACAATGCCCTTGGCGATGTCCTCCGGGCTACGCTTTTCTTGGTCTATTTTCTCCTGAACCGTCAATTGAACCCCGATTTCCGTGCCCGGATAGACGGGTTTGGTAAAGCGGCAGGATTCTAAGCCGTAGTTCAGCAAAACGGGGCCTTTGGGCGGGTCTACAAAGAGGCCTGCAGCGCGGCTAAGGATAAAGTAGCCGTGGGCCACCCGTCCAGTGAAGATGGTGCCCTCCAAACTGTTTTCATCCATGTGCGCATAGAACTTGTCGCCGCTCAGTTCCGCAAAATCTTCGATGTCTTGAAGCGTCACCAAGTGTTTGGCAGTGGTGACCGTGTCGCCAATGCGCAAATCTTCAAAATGCTGGCGAAATAAGTGGGGCTCAGCCTCTGGGCGGTCTGATCCCGGCGTGAAGCGCCCAGTGACGGCCGTAAGCGTATTGGGGTGGCCTTGAAGTGCGACGCGTTGCAAGTAGTGCATCACGCCGCGCATGCCGCCCATTTCTTCGCCGTCGCCGGCGCGTCCAGGTCCGCCATGGGTCAAGAGGGGCATGGGGGAGCCATGGCCTGTAGATTCTTTGGCGCTAGAGGCATCCAAGAGGTGGATTCGACCATTGCTGTAGGCGGCCTCCAGGGCAAATTGGCGTGCAGCGTCCCGGTCCGCCGAGACAAAACTCGTGACCAAAGAACCGCGACCCAAGGCCACAATCTCCGCGGCTTCCTCCAGGGAGCGATAAGGCATAATCGTGCTGACAGGACCAAAGGCCTCAATGCTATGGCAGCTGAGGTTTTGCATGGGTCGCTCATTGCGGAAAAGCACCGGGGCAAAAAAGGCCCCGGCAAGAGGGTTGGATGCTTTGGCTTCGCCCTGTCCATCGCGACGGCCAAAAACGATTTCATTTTCCGCAGCTAGCGCTTCTACTGAGGAGCGTACACGCTCTACTTGCAATTGCGTGGCCAACGAGCCCATGCGAACACCGTCCAGCGAGGGATCCCCGAAGACCGTGGTAGCCAGACGACCCGCCAGCGCCGCCTGGACCGCGTCCAGGTGGTCAGCCGGCACCACCACCCGTCGCACGGCGGTACATTTTTGGCCCGCTTTAATGGTGATTTCCTTGGTGGCCTCTTTAATAAAGATGTCAAACTCGGGCGTGCCCGGCGCAGCGTCTTCTCCGAGCACCATGGCGTTCAGCGAATCCGCCTCTAAGTTGAAGGAAACGCCTCGCTCTAGATAATGTGGCTGTGACTTCAGGCGCATGCCCGTGGCTGCCGACCCCGTAAACGTAACGGTATCACCGCGCTGGACGGCGTCCAAAATTCCATGGCCTTTTCCGCTCACCAATTGCAGCGCCCCTTCAGGCAGAATGCCACTGGAAACGATGTCTTTGACCACGACTTCGGTCAGGAAGGACGTGAATTCCGACGGTTTAACCACCGCAGGCACGCCCGCTAAAAGGTTGACCGCAATTTTTTCCAACATGCCCCAGACTGGGAAGTTAAAAGCATTGATGTGTACAGCCACTCCCCGTTTGGGCACCATAATGTGCTGCCCTAAGAACGTGCCCTGGGCGGAAAGTTTCACCGGCGCCCCATCGATGTGAAACGGCTGATCTGCAAACTCACGCCGCAAGGAGGCATTGGTGAAGAGGTTTCCGATGCCCCCTTCAATATCAATCCAGCTGTCCACACGTGTCGCACCTGTGGCGGCCGAAACCGAGTAGTACGCTTCTTTTCGCTCCTGGAGGTAAAGGGCCAAGGCCTTCAGCATGAGGCCACGCTGTGGAAAGGTCATGGCCCGCAAGGCGACGCCCCCCTTTTCGCGCCCATAGGCCAGGATGTCGTCGTAGTTTAAGCCTAGGCTTGAGACGTGGCCCAAGGAAGCCCCAGTAATGGCGTGCCGCGCTTCATACTCGGACTCATGCCCACTTACCCATTGACCGAGTACATAGTTTTGAATGTTCATGGGTTGGGGAGTTTGGCAAAGCCCATGTTCCAGAGGGCGAAAGCAAATTTGTCAATAGCCTCTTCGATGACCATGGCCGTGGGCTTGCCCGCGCCGTGGCCTGCATTGGTCTCAATGCGTATCAGGGTGGGGGTGCCGCAGCCTTGCTTGGCTTGGAGCTCCGCGGCAAACTTGAAGCTGTGTGCGGGAACGACACGGTCGTCGTGGTCCGCCGTCGTCACCATCGTCGCCGGATAGCAGGTGCCTTCCACCACGTTGTGCACGGGGCTGTAGCTCTTCAGGTAGGCAAACATCTCAGGACTGTCCTCTGCCGTTCCATAATCGTAGGCCCAACCCGCTCCTGCCGTAAAGGTGTGGTAACGGAGCATGTCCATCACCCCCACCGCGGGGAATGCCACGGCTGCAAGGTCTGGCTTTCGGGTCATCACGGCCCCCACCAAAAGCCCCCCATTGGAGCCCCCGCTCAAGGCGAGATAAGGCGAAGAGGTATAGCCTTCGTCAATGAGATACTGCGCGGCCGATTCAAAATCTTCAAAGACATTCTTTTTCTGCATTTGGGTACCGGCCACATGCCAGGCTTCTCCATACTCGCCACCCCCCCGAATGTTGGGAATGGCCAAGATGCCACCCTGCTCCATCCACACGGTGTAAGACGTGCTAAACGAAGGGGTCAGGCTAATGTTGAAGCCGCCATAACCGTACAAAATAGTCGGGTTCTTCCCATTTTTCTGGAGGCCCTTTTTGTAACTAATCGTCATGGGAATTTTGGTGCCATCCGTGGATGTGTAAAAAACTTGCTCACTTTCGTACTGGCTAGGGTCAAAGTCGATCGCGCTCGCTCGAAATAATTCGATCACGCCCGCTTCCATTTCCTCCCCGGGAACATAGGTGTAGATAGCACTTGGCGTAATCGCATTGGTAAAAGTGAAATAAAGCTGCTCGGCCGAGCGTTTGCCACCGAACCCGCCCACCGATCCAACGCCTGGCAACTCAATAGTCTGAATATGTCTTCCGTCATAGGCGTACTCATCCATCTTGCTAACGGCATGCTCCATGGTGCTCACATAGAGTCGTCCAGCTCCACTGCCAACGCTCATGGGGAATTCTCCCTCTGGGATGAGCTCTTTCCACTCAGACTTGTGCTGGATACCTTGAGCGACCATGATGCGGTTGTTGGGCGCCCCATCGTTGGTTTGAATGAAAATCTGGCCGTTTTCCGATGTCACCACCCCGTATTCCTTGTCAAAACCTTCCGCCACGAGCGTAAGCGAACCCTTGTCTCCTTTTTCCAAATCTTGCAGGTAGAGTTCATTGCCCGTGGTCGATACTGCTGCGGTGACGACTAAATAGCGGCCGTCCTCCGTGACGCTGCCGCCCACATAGCGCCGTGGCGTCTCGCTGCCTCCAAAAATGAGCTTATCCTCCTTTTGAGCCGTGCCCAAAACGTGGAAGTAGAGCTTGTGCTGATTGGTCATCGCGGACAGTTCCGAAGCGCCCTTTGGCTTATCGTAACTACTGTAGTAGAAGCCTTCATTTCCGCGCCAGGACAAGCCACTAAACTTCACGTCCACCAGCGTGTCCTCTAAAATCACCTTACTCACTGCGTCCATGACGATGACTTTGCGCCAATCGCTGCCGCCTTCGCTAATCTGGTAGGCCACCAAGCTGCCATCGGGGCTAAAAGTCAGGCCGCCTAAAGAGGTAGTGCCATCCTCGCTAAAGGTGTTGGGATCCAGGAAAACTTCCGGCTTCGCATGAAAATCGTATTTCAGCGTCTCATACCGTCGTAGCACATATTGGCTCTGCAAGCCGTCGTTGTAGTACTCATAGGTGTAGGCCCCTTCCACAAAAGGAGCTCCAATTTTTTCATAATTCCAGAGCGCCGTTAGTCGATCTCGCAAAGCCTGGCGGTAAGGAATGCGGCCCAAATAGTCTTGCGTTACCGCATTTTGCGCTGCGACCCATTGACCGGTCTCCTCGCTTCGGTCGTCTTCCAGCCAGCCATAGGGATCCGCCACAGCCTCCCCAAAATAGGTTTTTACATCGCTCGAATCATACCGCGATTCCGGATAGGGCTCGGTCATCTCCGTAGAAGGTTTAGTGGGCATGTTACAGCCAGAAAACAAAGCCGACACCGCGGCCATGGAAAGAAAGAAACGTTGCATACAAGGGAGGTTGAGCCTAATGGGTTAAAGATACCAAGGGTCGGGCCAAAAAAAAGACCGCCCCATTTCTGGAGCGGTCTAAGTGTAAGCTAGGGCCCGAAAGCCCTAGCTGATTAGTGTTGCTTAGCGCTGAACGGCGACACGCAAGGTGCGCGTTCCTTCTTCAGCGGTCAAGCGTACCATGTAGACGCCGGCAGCGAGATCACTCAAATC
>Ga0181554_1000146_pt1 | contig 67475 bp, 61 predicted proteins | sample 011ome_16_FD_145602 | JGI IMG/M metagenome (GOLD analysis project Ga0181554, IMG submission 145602) | Coastal salt marsh microbial communities from the Groves Creek Marsh, Skidaway Island, Georgia - 011503CT metaG (spades assembly) | ecosystem: Environmental > Aquatic > Marine > Intertidal zone... | reverse complement strand
CCCCTCCCGCGCGTCTTGGCCCTCGCGGGCGCTATAGAAACGCTCAAAGATTTTGCTGCGATCGGCCATAGGAACGCCCGGCCCGGTATCGGCGACAGTCAAGACGATGCCTTGACGCCATGTTTTCAAAAGAGTGACATGCACCTGACCTTGAGGACCGGCAAAACTTAAGGCATTTTCAACCAGATTGATCACCACCCGCGCCAGGCGATCTGGCAGACCGGTGAAATGAATATGACTTTGTATGTCAAAAGTCAGACGCAGCTGCACCTCCTTAGCCGCCGGATCAAAGAAGCCAATCAGATCACCTATTGTCTCAGAAAAATTGAACCGCTCGCGTTTGGCAGCCACCAGATCATGATCGACAATCGCCGCCTCGGAAATTTCTGAAATCAATTTGTTCATACGCACCGCCTGATTTTGAATGGCGGCAAATTTTTCCCGCTCGGCTGTGTTGGCCTCAGCCATTGCGTTTTGCGTATTGGCAATAATCGATGCGATTGGATTTTTGAGCTCATGTGAGACATCGGCTGCGAAGCGTTCTTTATCATGGAACAGTGTGATGATTTGCTGATGCAACCGACTGAGGTTGCGGTAGAGACGCCCCACCTCATCGCGCCGTGTCTCAAAAGCTTCGATTTCAAACCCCTCCAATTGCTCAACCAAAGTTTCAGCTTTCAATCGTCGGTTCAGCCGCCGTGAGAGCCGGCGAATGGGCATCGCGATTGAAATTGCTAAGAGCGCACCAAAGACAATGGTGATGCCCGATAGGCCAGTCAAAACCATGAGCCGCGACTTGTTTTTCCCAAAATAGGCCTCACGCAGATAGTAGCTGTCCGAAAGTTCCAGCACAGCGCGCGGGCGCCCATCCACACGGATTGGCACGAGATAGCTCAATTCATACAGATCCGATACTGGATTAAGCAGTTGAAACTGCCGAGTGAAACGCGCACGTTTTGGCTCATAGGGCTCGGTCACAATCTGCAAATCAAATAGGCTTTTATACAGCACAAACAGCTGCTCAAACGGATCGAAGCCATGCGCCTGTGGTGTGAAGTCCGGCTCCGGCGCATCCGGCAGTGGCCGCACCTCAATCGGTGCGCTGATCCGCGGATTTGCCCCATCGAAATAGGTGAGTTGTGTATCCGCCAAAAGACTGGACAGTTTGAGGCGGTCCGTACCGGCCAGAGCGCTGTCCAGCAGCACGGCTTCAATGGCCAGACGGCGATCAAATTCACTCAATTCGTCCTGCTGAAAAATGGGTTGGAGCAATTTTACATAGAAATTGGACCGCTCAAATAGCCGGTCCTTCTTGCTGCGGATTTCCACCAAAGCGGCATCTTCGGTCGCAATGACAAAGGCCCAAAGCGCGAGATTGAACATCACCAACAGGCCGAGGATTTTTGATAATATTCCACGAAACATTGGGTCTAGCCCTGAAGCCGATAGCCGAGCCCGTGGACTGTCGAAATGATATCGCAGGTTGGATCCACGGCTTTCAGCTTTTGACGAATATTGCGAATGTGACTGTCGATGGTGCGGTCACTGACGTAAATCGCTTCTCGATAGGCGGCATCCATCAGCTGGTTTCGGGTTTTGACGACACCGGGCCGCTGCGCCATCGCCAGAAGCAACAAACATTCGGTCACTGTTAAATCCACCGCCATAGTCGCCCAGGTTACCAAATGGCGATCCTGGTCAATGGTTAGCTGCCCGGCGCGCACCGGTGCATCCAAATTGGTCACAGCGCCGACCGAATGCCGGCGCAAGACGGCGGCCACGCGGAACAGTAACAGATGTTTGCTAAAGGGTTTGGTGATATAATCATCGGCCCCAAGGGTGAAACCGATGATTTGATCTTGCTCCTCCGCCTTAGATGATAAGAAAATGATCGGCAGATTGGGCATTTTCGCCCGAACGGATTTCAGGAGAGAAAACCCATCCATTTCGGGCATTTTTATGTCAAAGATCGCGAGATCAACGCTGTGTTGCTGAAGATGCGCCTGTGCGGCCAGGCTCGAGGAAAAGGCGCTGACGTGATACCCTTCTTGGGTCAACATCTGCTCCAGTGGTGCAAGTATTTCAACTTCGTCATCTACAATAATGATCTGTGTCATGCGCTGAGCTCACCTGTGATTGCGTAGACAGTGGCATAGCCCGGCTATGAGCACAAAGAAAATGCGGCCGGCTGCACAGGATCTGCACAAAGGATCACAAAATTTGCACGCGGCGCTGAAATGCTCTGCAAAAGCGGGCCCTAGGGTCAAAGGGGTCAGGCTCGAGGATGGGCCGGGTTGGATGCACTTCTCCCTCAGCATATCGCGCAGCCCGGCCCATTGGTGTAACCCGCAATGAAAGGACAGTAGATGGGCATTCTACAGATACTAACAGCGACAGAGATTTTGGTTTTCTGCTCAATATTCTGCATTTATCTCTTTCGGTGACACCCTGGCTTGTTTCCGGCCGTATCGACTTGACCACCGATTGATAAGTTTTCATTATGATCCTCACTAAGATGAGCCGAGCGGCTGTTTCGAGCTCCGGCTGACATCTGCATTCAAAGGGCGTGGCGCATGACAACTTCAAAACGGCATGAGGAGGGGTTGGCCACGCGGCGCGCTGTCTTAGGCGAGGCGCATGTTGCGCGTGCGCAGGCGCAGACATCGGCGTTTGACGCGCCTTTTCAAGATTTGATTACCGAAGCGGCCTGGGGACATGTCTGGTCGCGGCCAACCTGGGATCACCGGCAGCGATCGATTGTGACCCTGGCTTTGCTCTGCGCGCAGGGGCATTGGGATGAGGTCGCCATGCATATCCGCGCCACCGCCAATACAGGTGCAAGCCGCGCGGATATCCAAGAGCTGATCTTGCATGTGGCCATTTATGCCGGCGTGCCGACGGCCAATCACGCGATCAAAATCGCCAAGGAGACCTTTGCGGACATGGAGGATGCATCGTGAGTGAGACCGACCCCTTTAACCCGCAGGATATGAGCCTGCAGCCGCCTGCCTTGACCCCAGATTATCGCTCCTCGCGGCTTCGCGCGCCCAGCCATAAGCTCTTGAGCCTCGAGCAAGGGCCGGGAGAGCTGACCGGGCCCACCTTTGGGCATGATGTCATTGGCCCCAACGACAATGATCTGATCATAAATTATGCCGCACCGGGCTCTGCGGCCATTGGCGAGCAAATCATGGTGCATGGTCATCTTCTGGACGAAAATGCCCGGCCGGTGCCGCAGGCCCTGCTGGAGTTTTGGCAGGCCAATGCTGGCGGGCGTTATCGCCACAAAAAAGATGGCTATCTGGCGCCTTTGGATCCCAATTTTGGCGGCTGTGGCCGGACGCTGACGGATGAGAATGGCTATTTCTCCTTCCGCACTGTGCGGCCCGGTCCTTATCCTTGGCCGAACGGTGGCAATGATTGGCGGCCAGCGCATATTCATTTCAGCTGCTTTGGCCAAGGCTGGGCGCAGCGGTTGATCACGCAGATGTATTTCGAAGGCGACCCGCATATTCCACTTTGCCCCATCGTTCAAACCATAGCGGACCCAAAGGCGATTGATCGATTAACTGCGCGGTTGGACATGGCGCATACGGTGCCGATGGGGTTTCGGGCGTTCCGCTTTGACATTGTGCTGCGTGGCCGCGCGTCCACCCTGTTTGAAAATAAGTTGGAGGGGAATTGATGTCCGGCTCGCAAAGCGCATCTCAAACCGCCGGTCCCTATGTGCATATCGGCTGCACGCCCAAGGTTGCGGGCTTGAAAAATATGTATGGTGGTCATGATTTGGGCGCAGATATCTTTCCGCCCGATGTACCGGGGCGCAAAATAGTCATTTCGGGGCAAATCTTTGATGGGGCTGGTGATCCTGTCTTGGATGCGATGCTTGAGTTTTGGCAGGCCGATGCCAGTGGCCGCTATGGCGCCAATGGTGCATATGGCGGCTGGGCCCGCAGGGCGGTGGATCCTGAGGCGGGCCGCTACCGTTTGGAGACGATTCTTCCTGCCGCCACAGGTGACGAGGCTGCGCATGTGAAAGTTTGGGTTGTGGCGCGCGGCATCAACTTGGGGCTGCACACACGAATTTATTTTGAGGATGAGCCCCAGGGGCTAGATCCCATTCTGGCGGCGATTAATGAGCCCAGCCGCCGGTCTACCTTGATCGCCAAGCGATCCGGTGATGATGGCTACATCTTCAACATCCACCTGCAGGGTGACAAGGAAACGGTATTTATCAATGTCTGATCTGCACAACAAACCTTGCATTTTGTGCTGCGCCATCACCGGTTCAGTGCCAACAAAAGCCGCCAACCCAGCTGTGCCTATCAGTATTTCTGAGCAGGTCGAGAGCAGCTTGGCCGCGGTGGAGGCAGGCGCTTCGATCATTCATGCCCATGTGCGCAACGCCGATGAAACACCCAGCAGCGACCCGGAAAAATTCGCCCGCCTGCAAGAGGAGCTGCGCCGGCACAGCCCGGATGTCATCATTCAGTTTTCAACGGGTGGCCGTTCTGGTGCGGGGCAAGAGCGCGGCGGAATGTTGCCCTTGAGACCGGATATGGCCTCCCTCTCTGTCGGCTCGAACAACTTTCCCACACGGGTTTATGAGAATCCGCCAGATTTGGTGGCTTGGCTGGCCAGTGAAATGCAAAAATATGAAGTGGTGCCGGAGGTTGAAGCCTTTGATCTGTCACATATCTTGCAAGCTCTGCGCCTGCATGACGAGGGGAAACTATTCGGCAAGCTCTATGTGCAATTTGTCATGGGTGTGAAAAATGCCATGCCGGCAGATCGAGCGGTTTTTGATTTTTATGTGGCGCAGATGCAAGCCCGCGCGCCTCAAGCTGAGTGGTGTGCCGCGGGTATTGGGCCCAATCAATTGGTTGTGAATGAATGGGCCATCGCGGCAGGTGGCCATACCCGCGCTGGGCTTGAGGACAATGTGCGCCTCGACCGCAACACGCTGGCCCCGTCGAATGCCGCTTTGATCGCCCGTGCCGCTGAACTTTGCACCCGCTATGAGCGCCCGGTCGCAAGCCCGGCGCAAGCGCGCGAAATTCTCGGTTTGCGGGCCGTATGACGACGGTATTTGACCATGCCTGGATGACAGGCCTCTTCGGCGACAAAGGCGTTGCGGAGCACCTGTCTGCTGAGGTGCAATTGGCGCATATGCTGCGCATTGAAGCGGCGCACAGCCGGTCATTGGGCAATGAATCTGCGGCCCGCGCGATTGAGGCGGCCCGGATAGGCCCAGAAGATTTGACAGAGGGAACGGCCACGGATGGGGTGCCTGTTCCTCAGTTGGTGCGCTGTCTCAAGGCGCAGATCTCGCCAGAGTTGCATGGGGATATCCACCGAGGGCTGACCAGCCAAGACGTGATGGACACGGCCCTGGTTTTATCTTTGAAGGACATTTTACCGATCTTCCGGCAGGGATTGATCGCGTTGCAGGCGGATTTGGCGCAATTGACGCAAGCACATGGCGGCGGTGCCTTGATGGGGCGCACGCGTATGCAGGCCGCGCTTCCCATAACGGTTGCAGATCGCCTTGTCACTTGGCGGATGCCCTTGGAGCGCCATCTCGCGCGGCTCGATGAGGTGCGCGCGCGTGTGCTCTGCGTGCAGTGTGGCGGCCCGGTGGGCCTTGGCGCGGGCGGGGCTGCGCTTGCGGCGCAGTTGGGATTGGCCGCGCCGGATAAAAGCTGGCACGCCATGCGCGATGGATTTGCCGAATTGGCCAATTGGCTGTCGCTGGTGTCTGGCAGCTTAGGCAAAATGGGCAAGGATATTTCGCTCATGACCCAGCAAGGCGTGGATGAGATGCGCTTGCGCGCAGGCGGCTCTTCCTCGGCCATGCCCCATAAACAAAACCCAATTTTGGCGGAGCTATTGGTCACCCTGGCGCGCTATAATTCTGTTCAGCTTGGCGGGATGCATCAGGCTTTGATCCACGAGCAAGAACGCTCTGGGGCGGCTTGGGCGCTGGAATGGATGATTTTGCCTGCGATGCTACACAGCACCGCAAGAGGGCTCAGGGCGGCACAAGAGCTGCTGGCCCAAGTGGAAACAATCGGAAGTTGAGCGCGCGGCGCTTACGGCGCGATGATCGGCGTGGCGTTCAAGGCGCTGTCGCGCGGCGCAACCTCCGTGAACTCCGTGCCATGTTCAAACCAGCTTTTTGGCGCCGCCGCGCCCCATAGGGTTTGCCGTTGCGGATCTTTGAGGTCCCATTTGATGGGCTCATGATCGGGGTCCACAGTTTGATAATCTGAGCAATAGATTTCGATGCGATGCCCATCTGGGTCCAGGATATACAGGAAAAAGGCGTTTGAAATGCCATGCCGCCCCGGTCCGCGCTCGATATTGCTGACATAGCCAGTGGTGGCCATGAGATCGAGCAGGTCAATGATGTTCAGCGGCGTCGGCACCCAAAATGCGATATGGTGCATCCGAGGGCCGCGGCCATTGGTGAAGGCCATATCATGCACGCCGCCTTTGCGATGCATCCATGCGGCCCAGAGTTTGCCACTGGCCTCATCCTCGGTATATTCGGTCACCCGAAAGCCAATGTCATTGTAGAACGCCACTGAGGCGTCGACATCGGGCGAGAAGCAATTGAAATGATCAATCCGCAAAGGTTTCACGCCGCGATAGAGTGCAAATTTCTGGTGCAGAGAGGGCAGGCGATCCATTTTATGATAAAATTCTAAAGGAATTCCAATATTATCCTCGGTCAACAAGGTTCGGCCCTGATAGGGGCGCTCGACCCATTGTGTCGGGCAGCCTTTGGCACGAAACTCGGCTTCGGCCCGATCTAAATCTGCCTCATCATAGGTCTTAAAGCCCATGACCTCCACCGTGCCGGGAAGATCGGATTTTTGCAAAATCACGCTGTGATGGCCGCGCTCTTCCATGGCGCGCAGATAGACATGGCTGTCTGTTTCATCCGAGACCTGCAAACCCAGAATTTCCGTGTAAAAGGTCTTTGAGCGGCCTAAGTCCGCGACGTTGAGGCAGGCATGGCTGAGGCGGACGGTGTTGAAGCTTGGGTAAAGATTTGGGCTGGGAACTGGCATTTTGGGCTCCTTTAATTCTGAGGTCAGACGCCTAGGCGTGAAATTTTATGGGCTCCGGTGGCAAAGCCAATGTGCTTTTGCTCCATATAAAATTCAAAGCTCCAATCGCCGCCGTCCCGGCCAATTCCGCTGGCCTTGACGCCGCCGAAGGGGGTGGGCAGGTGCCGGACGTTTTCGCTATTCACCCAGATCATGCCCGCCTCAAGCTTGTCAGTAAAACGCAACGCGCGGGTCAGGTCATTGGTCCATAGGTAGGCGGTGAGCCCGTAGGGCGTGTCATTTGCAATCTGAAGGGCCTGATCTTCACTGGCAAATGGAATGGAGGTGAGAACCGGGCCGAAAATTTCCTCTTGGGCAATGCGCATGGCATTATGCGCCTCCGTAAAGAGGGTTGGGCGGATGAAATATCCGGTGTCGCCAAGAACTTCCCCGCCAGCGGCCACTTGGGCCCCATCGTTTTTGGCAATATCGAAATAGGAGGTGACCTTGGCGAAATGCTCTTCGCTGATCAGCGGCCCGATTTCAGTGGCAGGATCGAGCGGGTGGCCGACTTTGATCTTATTGACCCGCTCAATCAACCGGGATTCAAAAGCGTCCTTGATGGTCTCATGGATCAAAAGCCGCGAGGAGGAGGTGCAGCGTTCGCCGTTGATGGAATAGATCATGAAGATCACCGCATCCAAAGCACGTTCCAAATCCGCATCTTCAAAGACGATGACGGGATTTTTGCCGCCCAATTCGAAATGCGTCCGCTTCAACGTATCTGCGCCCTGTTTGGTAATCATAGAACCGGTGCGGCTCTCCCCAACAAATGCGATGGCCTTGATGTCAGGGTGTTCTGTGAGCGCCTTGCCGGCATCCTCGCCATAGCCTTGAACCGTGTTTAGAACCCCGGGAGGCAGGCCGGCCTCTTCGGCAATTTCCACCAAGATCCGGGCCGTGAGCGGCGAGGCCTCTGCGGGCTTATGCACCACGGTGCAACCAGCTGCGAGGGCAGGGGCAATTTTCCATGTGGAGAGCATAAAGGGCGTATTCCAAGGGGTAATCACACCCACTGGGCCGATGGGCACCCTTGTGGTGATGTTCATCAATGTGGCCGATTGCAAATGCTGCCCATCTCGGGCGGCCTCCACTTGATCGGCAAAATAGCGAAAATTCTCCGCCCCGCGAATGGCCGCTTTTGACATGAAGCGCCAGGCCTGGCCGGTGTCCCAGCATTCGCAGAGTGCGATTTCTTCGGCGCGGGCTTCAATGCCCTCGGCAATTTTGATCAAAATAGCCTTGCGCTGTTTGGCGGGCATATCGCGCCAGGCTGGAAAGGCCGCTTTGGCCGCTTTAGCTGCCTTATCAATATCGCCTGCGTCGCCGCGCGCCACCTGGCAGATTGTGGATTTATCCACCGGGGAGAGGGTTTCAAAGACACCGCCGCCGCCCGCATGATCCGCCCCCGCGATCCGGTGCAGGATGCCGCTGCGCTGGAAGCGCGCCAAATGGCCATTGAGTTTTTCGATATTTTGTTCCAACGCGGACATTGCAGCTCTCTTTCAACCCTAGATTTTAGGTAACATGTTAACTAAATGGAGTGTTCTGATTTTTCATTGTGCTGTCAATATTTTTAAATAACATTGCACGGCAATTCATAGGTGCGTCAATGGCCAGAACCAAGCTTCAGCTTCCCTCGACACGGCGGTCTTTACCAATTGCCTTGATGCGATCGCGTGAAAAGGTCATGGCGCCGATCCGCGATATGCTGCGAGCTTCTGGTTTGACCGAACAGCAATGGCGGGTGCTGCGTATATTGTCCGAATTTGGCCCGCAGGATTTGACAGAGATTGCGCGGCAGGCCTGTTTGTTGATGCCAAGCCTATCGCGCATTATTCGAAGCCTGGCGCAAAATGGCCTCGTCATCCGGGCGTCTGATACCAAGGATCGGCGGCGGCAAACTGTGGTGATTTCCCCAGCGGGGCAACACCTGATTGATGACAATTTGGTGCAGGCGACGCAGATCGCCGCAAATTATAGAAATCAGCTTGGCGCCGAGCGCTATGAGCTTTTGTTGGATCTTTTGACGGAATTGGAGCAGGGCCCGCCTTATCCCGTGAAACGCGCATAAAAAAGCCCCCTGAAAATTACCTTTCAGGGGGCCCAGTACGACGGGAAAGAAGTTAGCTACCCGAGAATTCCGGATAGGCTTCCATGCCCAGCTCGCTGCGGTCGAGACCGGTGATTTCGGCCTCTTCACTGACCCGCAGGCCGAACATCGCTTTAAGCACCAACCAAACCACGGCGGAGGACACAGTCACAAAGGCCCCGACGATGACGATTGATGTCAGTTGAACTGAGAAGCTGGCGGCGCTGTTTGTGAAGCAAACGGCCAGAGTGCCCCAGATGCCTGCGAAGAGGTGCACCGGGATGGCCCCGACCACATCATCAATCTTCAAGCGATCCAGAAGCGGCACGGCGAAGACGACGATAACACCGCCAACAGCACCGATCAGGGTCGCTGAGACCAGTGAAGGGGTCAGCGGCTCCGCAGTGATGGACACCAAACCTGCCAAGGCCCCGTTCAAGATCATGGTCAAATCAGGCTTTTTGTACAGGAGTTGCGTCAAGATCAGAGCTGCCACCGCACCGGCGGCTGCCGCTGTATTGGTGTTGGAGAAGATCCGGCTGATATCAGCCACATTGCCGGATGTGTCCATATACAGTTGTGACCCACCGTTAAAGCCGAACCAACCGAGCCAAAGGATAAATGTCCCCAAGGTGGCCAATGCGAGATTTGAGCCTGGCATTGGGTTTACCTTACCATCTTTGTATTTGCCCAAGCGAGGACCAAGGATGATCGCGCCGGTCAAAGCTGCCCAGCCGCCGACAGAGTGCACAACTGTTGAGCCTGCAAAGTCTTGAAAGCCCATTGCGTCCAAGAAACCACCGCCCCATTTCCAGCTGGCTTGGATCGGATAGATCACGGCCACAAGAACGATGACAAAGGCGAGGAACGGCCAAAGTTTGATCCGCTCGGCCAATGCGCCTGACACAATAGAAGCGGTCGCTGCGCAGAACATCAATTGGAAGAAAAAATCGGAGCCGACAGAGGCGTAGGTTAGATCAGCTTCCACACCTTCGAGCCCGACAGGCTCTAGCGCGGTGACTGAAAAGGCACCAACCACGTTTTGAATGGTCCAGCCATCGCCTGGATACATGAGATTATATCCCAAAATGTAGAAAAACAGCGACGCCAGAGAAAACAGTGCCATGTTTTTGGTCAGCTGCATCGCCACGTTTTTGCCGCGTACCAAACCGGCTTCCAACATGGCAAACCCAGCGGCCATGAAGAACACCAAGAACCCTGAGACAAGGAACATGAATGTGGTGAAAATAAAGCCGATGTCGGCATTCAGCGGGGTGACATCCGCCTCCTGCGCTGCGGCCAGTTGTGGAACGGCCAGCAGCAGAGTGGCCAGGCTTACAGTTCCTAATTTACTCGTTAACTCTCTACGCATCACAGAGCCTCTTCATTTGTTTCGCCGGTGCGCACGCGCAGGGCTTGTTCCAGGTCAAGGACGAAAATTTTGCCATCACCGATTTTTCCGGTATGGGCCGCTTTGGTGATGGCCTCCACCACACCGGCCGCAGCCGCATCGGTGACGGCGATTTCAAGTTTGATTTTGGGAACAAAATTAACTGTGTATTCTGCTCCTCGATATGTTTCGGTGTGACCAGATTGAGCGCCGAAGCCTTTAACTTCGCTCACCATCATGCCGCTGACACCGACCTCAGACACCGCTTCGCGCACGTCTTCGAGCTTGAAGGGTTTGATCGTTGCAATAATCAGTTTCACTCGTCTTCCTTTCGTTCTACCGGGTATAATTCTGGCTCTACCTTCAAATTGCTGCAGAGCGGCGTAAACTTTGAGCCTTGGTAAAAAACCGCAGATGCCGTGATTTGCCTAAAATATAGGCAATGAGGCAGGTGAGTTTCAAAACATCAGCGCGATCGGTCTGGAGATGGATGGCATTTTCCGCGCAGGGCCGGCCCTCTGGCCTTGTCTTTTGGTGACCCGAGGGCACAAACTGGCGCGATAGCGGACATGAGCTTGAAAGATGGATGATGATTCCATGGGGTTGAATAAAGAACTGGACGGGATGACGGTGGTCTCCCTCGAGCAGGCAGTGGCGGCGCCCTATTGTGGTTTGATGCTGGCGGATGCTGGGGCGCGGGTGATTAAGGTTGAGCGTCCGGAGGGGGATTTTGCCCGCGGCTATGATGCCGGCGCCAATGGGCAGAGTGCAATTTTTGCCTGGCTGAACCGCGGCAAGGAATCGATTTGCTTGAACCTCAAAGATCCCGAGGACTTGGCCGTGATGCACCGTATGCTGGCCAAGGCCGATGTCTTTGTCTCCAATCTTGCACCCGGTTCAGTGGCGCGTATGGGGCTCGGCGGCGCAGAGCTGCGACGTGATAACCCCGGTTTGATCACCTGCATGATTTCAGGGTACGGGCAATCGGGCGCGGCGGCGAAAAAGAAGGCCTATGATTTTTTGATCCAAGCGGAGAGTGGTCTGTGTTCTGTGACCGGCAGCGCAGAAAGCCCGGCGCGTGTGGGCCTGTCCCTGACCGATCTTTCGACAGGTTTGACTGCCTTTTCGGCCATTTTGCGCGCCTTGATCCAACGGGGGCGCACGGGGCGGGGCATTGATTTGGAAATTTCCATGTTTGATGTGCTGGCCGATTGGATGAATATGCCGCTCTTGGCACATCGTTATATGGGCGGCGCTCCGGCGCGCTCGGGGTTGAAACATTCCTTCATTGCCCCTTACGGCGCCTTTGAATGTCGGGACGGTGCGCAGGTTTTAATTTCTGTGCAAAGCAACCGAGAATTTGCGGCCCTATGCCGCCAGGTCTTGCAGCGACCGGAGTTGCCCGAAGATCCCAGGTTTTCGGAAAATCCGGAGCGATATGCCCATCGTGACGCGCTGGATGCCATCGTGGCGGATTGTTTTGCACAGTTCACCGCCGCTGAGATGGTGGACAAGCTGGATGCGGCGCAAATTGCCAATGCGCAACTCAATTCCGTGGCGGATCTGTCGGACCATCCATTTTTGCGCAATTCTGTGGCACAGATTGGCGATTGTGACGTTTCTTTGGCCGCTTTGCCAGTGACAAGCCATGCCGGACCAGGACAAAAAGTGCCGAATTTGGGCGCGCAAACCGAAGCTCTTCGCGCTGAGTTTAAAGCGTGATTTTTTGCGTGCAGAAGTGGCGCGCCTGTGAATAATGACCAAAGGTTCTAGCTGAAAGCGAAACGGTATGACAGTCGACACAAGCAATCTAGGTAAGTTTTACATCGCCGGGCAGTGGGTGGCGCCGAGATCACAGGCCAATATGCCCGTTTTAAACCCCGCCAATGAGCGCCAGATCGGCATCGTGCCCTTGGGGGATGCGGCAGATGTGGACGCGGCGGTTGCGGCGGCGGTGTCGGCCTTTCCGGCCTATAGCCAGACGCGCAAATCTGAACGTGTGGCGCTTCTTCAAAGCTTGATGAAGGTGACCCAGAGCAGGTTTGAGGATTTGGCGCAGGCGATGCGCATGGAGATGGGCGCGCCGATCACCATGGCCCGCGAGGCGCAGGCCGATGCCGCCATCGGTCATTTGCAGGGTTTCATGGACGCATTGGCCGAGTTGGTGGAACGGGAAACTTTGAGCAATGGGGACATTCTTTTACGCGAGCCGATTGGGGTGTGCGGATTAATCACCCCTTGGAATTGGCCGATGAACCAAATTGCCTTGAAGGTCATCCCGGCCTTGGCGACGGGCTGTTGCTGCGTTTTGAAACCCTCTGAGCATACGCCGATCTCTGCGATGATATACGCTGAAATTATAGATGCGGCGGGCTTTCCGCCCGGTGTGTTCAATTTGGTCCAGGGCGATGGCCCAACGGTGGGCGCGGCCCTGTCGCGCCACAAGGATGTGCAGATGATGTCTTTTACAGGGTCCACCCGTGCCGGGACGGCTGTGACCCGTGATGCGGCAGAAACCGTCAAGCGGGTGACCTTGGAGCTTGGTGGCAAATCGCCCAATCTGGTGTTCGCCGATTGTGACCTTGAGGCCCAGGTGAGTGCCTCGGTCGCCGAATGCATGTATAACACGGGGCAATCTTGCGATGCGCCAACCCGGCTATTGGCCGAGCGCAGCTGCTATGAGGCTGTGCTTGAGATTGCCAAACGCGCGGCAGAGGCCACCGAGGTGGGAGATCCGGCGCAAGAGGGCGCGCATATTGGCCCGCTGTTTGACCGTATCCAATTTGATCGGGTGCAAGCCATGATTAAAGTGGGGCTTGAGGAGGGCGCGCGCCTCTTGGCTGGTGGCTTGGGACGTCCTGAGGGGATTGATGCCGGCTGGTTTGTGAAGCCCACTATTTTTTGTGATGTGTCAAATGATATGCGGATTGCGCAGGAGGAAATCTTTGGTCCTGTTTTGGTCATCATTCCCTTCGAGGATGAGGCTGAGGCGATTGAAATCGCCAATGACACGCCCTATGGGCTGGCGGCCTACCTGCAAACTGGCGATCCGGCGCGCGCGGAACGTGTCGCGGCCCGCCTCAGGGCTGGTGCGATCCACATCAATGGCGGCGGCTTCAATTATGGCTCGCCCTTTGGGGGGTATAAACAATCCGGAAATGGCCGAGAAGGTGGTATGATGGGATTGGAAGATTACCTTGAAACCAAAACGCTGCACGGATTAGGCTAGGGGTGAGGCAGAAAGAGTTCTCAAGAAACCGCCCGTGGACGTGATAGGGCGGTGAGACTTGCGATCTTTGAAAGGGAGCAGTGAACATGAAGGACTGTTGTGGACCGGGCTACGCAAGCCCGCAGGAGGCGATCAAAGCGCCGCGTGAAAAGCTGCTCTATACTATTGCGATTTACACCGGCACGGGCATTCAAAAACCCGATTATTTGGCAACGGTGGATGTTGATCCCGACAGTCCGACCTATTCGCAGGTGATCCACCGCTTGGAGATGCCCGGCATCGGCGATGAGTTGCACCATATGGGGTGGAACGCCTGCTCGTCCTGTTTCGACGATGGCTCAATGTCGCGTAAGTATTTGCTGCTGCCTGGGGTGCGCTCGAACAACATCCATGTGGTCGACACGGCCAGTGACCCGCGCGCGCCGCGTCTTCACAAGGTGATTGACGGGGCTGAGATCAAGTCAAAAACCAATCTGTCGGGACCGCATACGGTGCATTGTTTAGGCTCGGAAATCATTATTTCCATGTTGGGCGATGCCAAAGGGGAAGCGCCAGGCGGTTATCTCCATCTGAACAAAGATTTTGACATCGTCGGGCGGTGGGAGAATTCCATGGGCGATATCAAGTTCGGATATGATTTTTGGTATCAACCACGCCACAATGTGATGGTCTCTTCCGAATGGGCCGCCCCCAATACTTTTATGCCGGGGTTTGATTTAGAAGAAGTCGGGCATTTGAAATATGGCCGCGAAATCCATTTTTGGGATTTTGAGAAGAAAGTCCCGATTGAGACGATGTATCTTGGCGAGGATGGATTGTTGCCCTTGGAGGTGAAATTCCACCATGATCCCGATAGCACCCATGGGTTTTGTGGGGCGGCGCTCAGCTCAAATGTGATCCATTGGTGGCGCGATGAGGCTGGAAAATGGCAATGGGAAAAGATCATTGATGTAGCCAATGAACCGCATCCAGAATGGCCCATCCCGGTGCCGGGGGTAATGTCGGCTATTTTAATCTCGATGGATGACAAATATTTATACCTCAACAATTGGTTGCATGGGGATATGCGCCAATATGATATCTCAGATCCGCATAACCCGGTTTTGACGGGACAGGTCTGGATGGGCGGCTTATTGGGCAAGGCGCCGGAGGTGAATGGGGTGAAAATGGCTGGCGGACCGCAGATGTTCCAATTGTCTCTCGACGGCCGACGTCTCTATGTCACCACCAGCCTGTTCAGCACCTGGGACAATCAATTTTATCCTGAAATTCGCGAGCAGGGTGGTGTGATGGTGCAGATTGATTGCGATCCTGAAAATGGCGGAATGGTGTTAAATAAGGATTTTATTGTCGACTTTGGACAGGAGCCCAATGGTCCCTCCCGTTGCCATGAAGCGCGCTATCCGGGCGGCGATTGCACGAGTGATATTTGGCTGTGATCGTGACCTTATCAAACCGAGATGGGGCGCAATATAAGGTGGACCCCCGCCGTCCCCTCTTGGACAGCCTGCGCGATCAGGGGGTAGATTTGCCCTATGGCTGCAAATATGGCGGCTGCATCACCTGCGCGGCAAAATTGACCGCAGGAGAGGTTGACCAGCGCCGGCAAGTGGCGCTGAACAATCGGCAAATCAATCAAGGTTACGTGATCTTATGTGTCGCACGCCCCATGTCTGACATCACGCTCGAAATTGGGGTGGAAAGCCATGACCGCCTCTATCGCAACCCATTTCTGGACCCGTTGCAATCCCACGAACTCAAGGCTGATATTGCCGTGCCAAAGGAGGTCTGACCATGGACCATACTCAACCCTATTCAGATGCCTATTTGCAGGGGATTCTAAAATCGGTCAAAACCATCGCGATGGTTGGCGCCAGCCCCGATAAAACCAAATTTAGCTATGGGGTTTTGCGGGTACTCAGTGAAACTGGCTACGACATGATCCCGGTCAATCCGCGCCCGGGCCTTGAGGACATCCGAGGCTTGAAAGTCTACCCGAGCCTTGCGGCCATAGATCGTCCTGTGGATATGGTCGAAGTGTTTCGCCGTCCCGAAGATCTTATGGGTGTCACAAAAGAGGCCATCGCGATCGGCGCAAAGGTGCTTTGGGGGCAAATCGGCGTGGTGGATCACGCGGCGGCCCAGCTGGCAGAAGAGGCTGGGATGCAAGTTGTCATGGATAAATGCCCGAAAATTGAGCTGTTCCGGCCATTTTGGAAACCGAAATTACACCTGACGATCTAAGAGATAGAGCTGGCTGGGTCGGCAGGACTCGAACCTGCACTCTACTGTACCAAAAACAGGTGCATTACCATTATGCTACGACCCATCAGCGAGGCAGGGGATACGCCGGAAGCGCGGACGTTTCAAGCCCTGAAATCGCAAAAATTGCCCGAAGGGCTATTGTTGTTGATTTTTCATAGATGGCTTTAAAATATCTCCAGGGTCAGACCTGTTCGCGCAGGATGGACGCGGTGAGTGACATAATTAAGTAAACACCTCCGAAAATAAGGAAAGACAATAAGGTGTTTTCAAACTTGCGCGGATAAGAGGGATCCTCAGGCCTCACGGGGGCGACAGAGGTGGCCAAATACCGGGCCTGCCGGTCGGCCGCCACGCGGGCAGCCTCAACACTTTGTACCGCAGCTTGCACCATCATTTCGCGGGTTTGATAATCTGCTTCTGCAACGATCATTCGTGCGTTTTTACTGGCCAGAGAATCTGCGCTACCGGTGGTTTGCGTCAATTCGGCTTGCTTGGCTTCAATGAGATCTTTGTTGATTCGAATGGAGGTCCTCAAAGCATTGACCTTTGAGGTGTTTGGCCGGGCATTCTCCATATGGATAGCCAAGGATTTCTCCATCTGATCGACCTCTTGTTCCAGACCCATGATTTGCTGCTGTATAGAGGCAACGGCGGTTTTTGAATCAATCACCGATAACTCTTGCTGCAAAGTGACCAGGCGATCCAGCGCTTCATTGCGGGCGATCTGGGCATCCTCAAAACTTTCAATAGCGCCTTTCATTTGGTCATCGCGCAGGCGCTGTGTGATATTGCTTACGCGCTCTTCAGCATAGCCGATAAGCGCATTGGAAAATTCGACGCTGGCGTCAGGCGAGGCCGCAATCACCTCCATATTCACCAAACCTTCGGTCGGATCATAGCCGATTTTCACCGATTTTTTGAAAACTTTAAAGGCCTCCTCATTGGAGGCATCCGCTTTAAGACGGGCCAAAGGGTCAATGGCGGGGTCACTGAAATGGGCAATAAAATCGTGATCTTCATCCAAGCGGATCATCGCTTCTATTGAGGTGAGATAGCTTTGCACGGAGCTGCCATCACTCAAACCGGATCCTCCCGCGCCAGAGATCATTCCCATCAATCCCCCCCCGCCTGAGGATTGCTCGCTATTTTGTTGGATCAAAAACGCAGATTTTGTCGAATACATCGGCGAGGCAACCGTATAAAAATACCAGCCCGCCAGAAGTGTCGGCAGACCGACAAAAAAGGCCAGGCGCAGGCCCAGCAGGGCCAGTTTCTTCTGGCGCCGCCGGATGATCGACTGTTGAATGCGCTCCACCTCACGGGCACGGCGCAGAGCCGGGTCATCCTCAGGGATCAGCGCGGGCAAGTTGTCTGATGCGTCGCGGCGTTGGGGCAATTGTGGCCGGCTGGCCCGGCCAGGTTTGGTCATAGGTGGAGGGCTGCCATCGCTTTTTGGCGCCAGCTCCAGCAGGTTGGACCGCTGGAACGGGTCAATCCCGGCTTGGCGTAAAAGGCGCACGGCGTCAAAATCAGATGTGGCAGGCAGATCATGGCGCTGTGCGGTGCGTCGCGCCATGCGCAATTGACGGCCGGTCAGCCCCTCCTTGCGAATTTCGTCAATATCGGTGCTGCCGATCGGAGCCTTGAGTGGTTGAGCAACTTGGTCATCCAAGCTGGCAACATTTATTGCAGGTTGTTGGGGCGCGGGTGCGACGGCCTTCGCGAGCTCGGGATTTCCCTCGGTCACTCCAAGCGAGGCATCGACCGCTTCCAAAACATCTGGGCGCGGAACACGGAATTTTTTAGCTCTGAGTTTCGAAGTCATAGACCTGTTTCGCCTCTTCCAAAGTGTCAAACTGGATAAATTGCCCATCGCGTAAAACGGCGGCTTGGGTTGCGAATTGTTCTAAGGTTTCTGGCTGGTGACTGACGATCACAATGGTCGTGCGATCGATCCGTTCCTGCAACAAATCACCCGCTTTTTTGTTGAATTCAACATCTGTCGAACCGGGCATGCCCTCATCGATCAAATACATGTCAAACTCCAAAGCCAGCATGAGGGCGAAGTTGAACCGGGAATTCATACCAGAGGAATAGGTCGCCATAGGCATGTCGAAATATTCATCAATATCCACCAGCCAGCGACAGAAGGCCTCAATATAATCGGGATCAAGGCTGTAGAGCCGTGCAATATAGCGGGCATTTTCCTTTCCCGTATGGCGCGGCGATGTCCCGCCCATGAAGCCGAGAGGAAAGGAGATATTGCAGCCCCGAATAATGCGCCCTTCGTCAGGCTTTTCCAGCCCCGCCATCATATTGATCAACGTGGTTTTTCCAGTGCCGTTCGGGGCTAAAATTCCTAAGGATGTGCCCAATTCCACACGGAAAGACGCATTGTCCAAAATGACTTTGCGTTGGGTTCCAGTCCAAAAAGATTTGCTTACATTAGAGAATTCGAGCATCAGCTCTGTCCAATTTTTTCGTGAAATTAACGTAACTCAATAAAATTAAGAAGGAATCAATATGTATTTTTTAAGAGTATATCAGGTGAATTGATAAACATAACGTCTTTTGTCGCAGACGCCCCAAAGCTGCCAAATTGGCTTTGGGACGCCCGGCTATCTTGGTCGCGCCTATAGGTCTTTGCGCTCAACTTTTGTTAACTTACCGACCACCAGCGAAATGCCAGCTGCTGCAAAAGAAAACAGCGCGCCCATTTTCGCGGCGTCCTGTACGGGTCCGGGTTCGAAGGCCACAACCGCTATGAACAGCGCCACGGTGAAGCCGATGGCCGCGATACAGCCGATGACAAACAGATCGATGATCCGCATTCCATCGGGCAGACCCAGACGGAACACCCGCGCACCCAGCCAACCAAAGAGCAATACACCGAACGGTTTTCCAATCAATAGACCGGCCAAAACCAACCATGTCGCCGCCCCCATGGCGCCAAATTCAACACCGGCATTCAGCAGCCCGAAAAAGAACAGCACCACTTCAACCGGGTGTTTCAGCAGATGTTCGCAGTGGTTTAAAAGGTCTGTCAGGTATTGCTCGGCTTCGGAGAAAATACCGAAGGCGCGGTCTGCATGAGGGATAGCCGGAACGATGGGCAAGAGACCAAGAGAGGGATGCAAGCCCGCGCGCATAAAGCCATACCAAGACAGGCCAGCTGCCAATAGATAGGGCCAAAAGCTGAGCGTGTTGCGCACCCAGGTCGAGGCGGGCCGCAGTTGCTTGCCTATATCCAAACGGCGCGGCAATACGTTAAACAGCAGATAAACCGCCACAGCCGCGCCAACTGAAAGCATGAGCCAAATCGGAGCCAGATCTCCTTGCGGATAAAATACCGCCAAAATTATCAGCCCAGCGGCATCATCAGCGATGGCCAGAAGGAGCAAAAAGCGCACCGCCGGGTGTCCTGCACCAAAGACCAACCGCCCCACCAAGTAGGAAAAAGCGATGTCTGTTGCCGTCGGGATGGCCCAGCCATTGGCCACGGCATCATAGGTATCTGATCCCATAAAGGCTGCCAACACGAGGTAGACCGAGACCGGCCCCAACATGCCGCCTAAGGTGGCGAAGAGGGGTGTTGCCGCTTTTTTCCCGCGCAATGAGCCATTCTTTAGGATGACAGCTTCCCAAACTTCCTTTGCGGCAATGGCAAAAAAGAACGCCATGAGCATATCATTCACCAGATAGTGCAGGCTCAAAACTTTGAGACTGCCAGCGCCGCCAAATTCTGCATAGCCTGTGCCAAAGCTCTTGGCCCAATAGCTATAGTCTAGGCCTACATGATCATTGAACCAAAGTGGAAACTCTACAAAATGATGATAGCTGCTTGGATTTATATTCGCCCAAATCAGCGCGATGAGAGCTCCGGAAATTAATAAGATTGAATAGTTTGCGATAAAATTCCAGACACGGTACATTAATGAGCGCTCCACTGATTGCGTGTGATTGGAGATAGTTTACCCGATGCGGGCCAGCAACCACAATGGAGAAGTTTTTTCGCAAATTGCGCAGTGCCGCCTGTGTGAAACCCGGTTTTCCCAAGGGGTTTTGGCGCATGAGCCTCGGCCGGTGGTCTGGGCGGCGCCAGAGGCGAAAATATTGATCGCCGGTCAAGCGCCTGGGCTGCGGGTTCATCACTCCGGTCGACCATTCGATGACCGCTCGGGTCAGCGCTTACGTCAGTGGATGGGCCTGAGTGACGCGGAGTTTTTTGATCAAAACCTCTGCGCCATCCTGCCCATGGCGTTTTGTTTTCCGGGTTATAATGCCGCCGGTCACGACCTTGCGCCGCCGGCCATCTGCGCCAAAACTTGGCGTGACCGGGCCTTGAAGGCACTGCCGCAAATTTCCCTGACCTTGCTGATCGGCAGCTATGCGCAGGCCTGGCATTTGCGCGACGGGCTGCGGGTCAATGACCGGTTGCGCAATTGGCGCGCCTATGGTGAGAACAGCTTTGTGTTGCCGCATCCCTCATGGCGTAATACTGCATGGATCAAACGTAACCCTTGGTTTGAAACTGAGCTCATTGCGGCGCTCCAGGCGCGGATTGGCCAGATCAGAAAGATGGCCTATGACCCCGCTTGAACGCACGATTGTCATGCTCCAAGCCGCGCCGGAAGATCCCGCGCGCTTTTCCGCGGTGCTGGAACGCCTCTGTGATGCAGAGGTGTTTTTGGCGCTCGAGGCCGAAGCATCCGATGAAAATGTAACGCCCAAAACCGTCGAACGGGACGGGCAAAGCTATGTCGCGATCTTTGATACGGAATTGCGTCTGGCTGAGGCGGTGGGTGGCTCTGCCGATTACCTTTCAGTGTCCGGCCGGGCATTGGTGCAAATGTTGGTCGGGCAGGACAGCGGTATCGCGCTCAATCCTGGGTCTTCGGCTATTGGATATGTGTTTGAACGCGCGACGCTCGATTGGCTGGCGCGTTCTTTGGATGAACGGCCCGATGAAATGGCCCAGCAGATTGCCGAAATCGGCCCGCCGCCTGCACTGCCGCCCAAGGCGCTTGAGGCGCTTTCGGTCAAACTTACTGCCGCCCAGGGCTTGGCGGAATTTGCCTGTTTGGTGCAAGCCCGCGATGGGGCTGGGGTGCAAAATCCCCTCATTTGCTTTGTAGGAGAATTTCCCGCAGCCCAGGCTGACTTGGCGAAATTGATACAAGAATACTTACAATTTTCCCAATTGGATGGGGCGCCTTGGGATGTGTCTTATCTCTTGCCGGATCATCCGATGGTCGCGCGCTTTGTGAAAACCGGCTTGCGCTTTGATTTGCCAATACCCGAAGCTGCGCCCGAACGCCCCGCGCCGGGCAGCACGCCTGGTCAACCACCAATCTTGCGATAATGAGGCGGCTCAATAGCCGGCTGTGCGGTCGACCAAATGCACAAACGGGGCGCCTGTTTCTCCGCGTGCAATGTTTTCCACCAAGACTTCAGCGGCTGTGGTCGGGCGGGTGCCGGAGGCGATATGCGGTGTGACCGTGACATTTGGGAGGTGCCAATAGGGATGATCTTGCGGCAAAGGTTCCACGCGAAATACATCCAAACAAGCCGCTGAAATCTGCCCTTCCTTAAGTGCTGCCAAGAGGGCTTTGTCCTCAATCAACGGCCCGCGACCGGGGTTTATGATCGTAGAGCCACGCGGCATCTGTGTGAGGGTTTGGGCGTTGATCACATGTTCGGTCTCTGGGGTATCTGGCAAAAGCAAAATCAGAATTTCCGCGTTCTGCAACGCGGGTTTGAGCCCATCCGGGCCATGGTGGCAGGTCAGACCGTCTATTTGCTTTGGCCCGCGAGACCAGCCGCTCACGGGAAAATTAAGTGCGGTTAATGCGGCAGCACAGGCCTGGCCCAAGGCGCCCAAGCCCAGAATGGTGACCGGGCGATCCTGTGCCAGGGGCGGGTGGCTTTCGCGCCAAATATGATCTGGATTGACGATATGCTGGTCCATCCCCAGATGGTACCGCAGCGTATGGCCCACGACCCATTCCACCATGCCATCGCGCAGGCCGCTGTCGACCATGCGGCATAGGGGCTGCGTCAGGCTGGCATTGCCAACAATTTTCTCCACGCCCGCCCAGAGGCTCAGCACCGCTTTGCAGCGGGTATAGGGGGTGAAATCTTGTAGCGTGCTGCTGGGTGCGTAAACCACATAATCTACATCGGCTGGCGGACAGTCTGTTGTCACATTTGCATGGATCCCCCGCTGCGCCAGACCCTGGAGCAGTGGCGCTTCATAGAGTTCAAACTGCTCTGGGCGGGCGGCGAATAGGATATTTATCATTTGAATTTTGGCCTTGGACGGTGAACATGGGCGCTTTGCATCAAGCCAAAGCCGAGCAGCAAAATAAGCATAGCAGATCCGCCATAGCTCACCAATGGCAAGGGCACACCGACAACGGGCGCCAGCCCCATGACCATGGCCATATTCACCGCAAAGAACAAGAAGAAGGTAATGCCAATGCCGAGGGTCAATAGGGCGGAGAAGCGGTCCTTATTGCTCAGGGCCGAGGCAATGCAGGCCAGAACCACCAAAGTGTAGAGACCCAAAAGCGAGATGGAACCGATGAACCCGAATTCTTCGGATAGGGTGGTAAAGATGAAATCCGTGTGTTTTTCGGGCAAAAAGTTGAGCCGCGATTGGGTACCCTGCATCAAGCCGCGCCCCGTCCAACCTCCTGAGCCGAGAGCGATTTTCGCCTGGGTGATATGATAGCCTGCGCCCAATGGGTCCCGATCTGGATTGAGGAACGTGTCAATCCGGCTGTATTGATAGTCTTTGAGCAATTGCCAGCCTGTGCCGCGGGTTTGAAATACGGCCACAACAAGGCCAATGCCACTGCCAATGATCGTTGCGAAATAGGCCCAATGCACCCCGGCCAAAAACATGATCGCGCCGCCGCCCATGATCAACAGCAATGAGGTGCCAAGATCGGGTTGTCTGAGAACTAAGAACACCGGGATTAAAATCAACAGCGCTGGCAGCAAGACCCAAAATGGGCGCGAAATCTGTTCGCGGGGCAACCAATCGTAATAGGCGGCCAGCACCAGCACCAGAGCGATTTTCATCACCTCGGAGGGTTGCAGGCGGATAAAGCCAAGATCGATCCATCTTTGGGCCCCCATGCCCGTTGTGCCGACGAATTCTACAGCGATGAGCAATAGGATCGCCAGGCAATAGGCGGGGAAAGACATGTTGCGCCAAAACCAAATCGGCACCATAGCCACCACAAAAAGCCCGGTCATGCCCAAGAAAAAACGCAGCATCTGAGGTTGGGCCCAGCGGTCAATTTGACCGCCAGCAACCGAGTAGAGCATGATAAACCCCACGCCAGAAATTGCGGTGAGTAAGATCAGAATTGGCCAATTGAGCGCCAGGATTTTGCGAAAACCGACGGGCACTGCGGCCAGATTGTGCTCAAGATAGCTCATGTTTGCACCTGTCCTTTTCGCTCCAGCGTGCTCCAATCGAAAAGTTTTGGCGCCAACTCCTCTTGCTCTTCTTTGATCTGCGCTTTGACGCCCGACGGGTAGTGGCTCAGCTCGGGCATTTGTCCGGTCAAGGCAAACAGTGTGATGTCCCGAGCGATTGGGGCGGCTGTGGAGCTGCCGCCACCTCCGTGCTCCACCACAACCGCAACGGCGACCTTGGGATTGTCATGGGGGGCATAGTCGACAAAGAGCGCGTGATCGCGTTTTTCCCAGGGCAGATCTTCATTGCTGATCACCCCGGTCAGCCGCTCCTCTGCCGTGATGCGCCGCACCTGGGCTGTGCCGGTCTTGCCAGCCATTTGGAGGTCGGGGCTGACAATGCGCTTGCTATAGGCTGTGCCCTTTTTGGTGTTAGTGACCGCAAACATTGCCCGTTGCACCACTTTTAAATGCGCAGGATCCACATCCAAAGGAGCGCCGGTCCCCAAGGGCATTGCCGTGTCATCGATGGATTGCAGCAATCTGGGTTGAACGGCCCGCCCCGTTCCCAATCGTGCCGCCATGATTGCCAATTGCAGCGGCGAGGCCAATACATAGCCTTGCCCGATTGAGGCATTGACCGTATCGCCGATCAGCCAGGCTTTATCGAAAGATTTTTGTTTCCAAGCCCGCGTTGGCGCCACGCCGCGGCTGATGGCACTGAGCGGCAGATCGTGATATTCACCCAAGCCAAACCGGCGCGCCATGGCGGAAATTTTGTCGATACCAACTTTTTGGCTGATGGAATAGAAAAACACGTCGCAGCTCTGCGCGATACTGTCTTCCACGTTCAAAGCGCCATGACCTTGCCGTTTCCAGCAATGAAAACGATTGTTGGAAATCTCAAAATGCCCGGGGCAAAAAACCGTATCATCCGGACTCAACACCCCATCTTCCAGCGCTGCGAGGGCTGTGATCATTTTAAAGGTTGAGGCGGGCGCATAGGTGCCTTGTACCGCTTTGGCCCTGAGCGGGCCAAAAATATCATCGCGCAGGGCGTTATAATTTTTGCTCGATATGCCGCGAACAAAGAGATTTGGATCAAAGCTTGGACTCGACGCCACGGCCAAGAGATCTCCGGTTGCGCAATCAATCACCACCGCAGAGGCGGACAAGCCATCCATCCGCGCCAAAGCAAAGTTTTGGATTTTACTGTCGATGGTGAGCTTTACTGTGGCGCCTGGCTGCCCTTCGGTGCGTTCCAATTCGCGCATCACCCGTCCGACTGCATTGACCTCAATTCGTTGGTGTCCAGCAGAGCCGCGCAGGCCGTGCTCCATCTGCGCCTCAACTCCGGTCTTGCCGACCTGAAACCTGGGGATTTGCAAGAGCGGATCAGGGTCCTTTGTGCGGGACAGATAATGCTCACTCACCGGGCCGACATAGCCGACCACATGGGCCAAATTTTCTTTTTGGGGATAAATGCGGGACAGGCCGACATCAGTTAAGAGCCCCGGGAGTGCTGGGGCATTGGCCGCCACGCGCGCGAAATCACTCCAAGAGAGATTCTCGGTTACGGTCACCGGTACAAAGGCGCTGCGGCGGGATAATTCTCTGCGGGCTTTTTCCAGATCATTCGGGTTGATTGCAATGAGCTTTTGCAATTGTGTTAAAACCTGTTCGACATCTTCAGTTTCTTCACGGACCAGCAAGATCCGATAGTTTGGTACATTGGCGGCAACCGGCCGCCCATCTCGGTCAAACATGATGCCGCGCGCCGGCGGCAAGAGTCGCATATTGATGCGATTTTCTTCTGCCAAAAGCCGGAATTTTTCGGCTTCTTTAACCTGTAGAAACCGCATACGGGCACCCAGGGCGGTCACGACGCCAAGCTGCAAGGCGCCGACAAGAAGGGTGCGCCGTGAGAGTTTTTGGGCCGCGTTGATGATGTCATTGGGATTGTATTTCATTTTGCGGCCCTCGACGCGCTGGGATGCAATGTTTGCGTCAGGGCAAAGCTCAACATGGCGCGGAAGAGCCATTTGCAGATCGGGTAGATCAAGATGCTCAGCGTCACTTGGACGACATATTGTTGCACATCTGGAACTGGCAGAAATGAGAACATTAAGGCGAAATAATGCACCAAAAAGCTCACCCCAATCACCCAGGAGACAATGAACCATTCATAAAGAAACAGCATTTCCTTCCGACCACGGGTCCGCATGCGCAAGAAAATGGAGGCGCAGAGCACGATCAATGTCCATAGGCCAGGCGGCCTTTGTAGAATGGCGTCTGCAAATAAAAAGGCCAGTGTGATGAGGATCGGGCTCATGACATCGGGGCGCCGCATGATCCAGGCAAAGGTGATGGCCAGCGGCACATCTGCTGGGGCAAAGGGATAGGGCAGGCTTTGCAGCGGGAGGGTTTGCAACAAAACCACCAGCGCAACTATCGCAAGATAGGTCAGTTGCAGGCGCAAGACGCGCAGAGGGGGATCTTGCGTCATGGCGCCCCCCGCGGCTCAGAGAGCGGTACCCCGACCAGATCACCGGCGGTTGGGATGGGCTCACGTGGTTGGTGGCGCACCACGCGCAGAAATTCGAGCCTTTGCATATCGGCGGCCAATCGCACGCGCAGCCGTCCCGATTGGGTTTGAGTGACCTGGCCGACAAAGAGGCCTGATGGAAACACCCCGCCATCTCCAGAGGTCACGACACGATCCCCCGGGCGGACGGTTTCGGGGGCCTCCAAGAATTCCAAGGGCGGACGGCTGGTGTTGTCGCCAACAATCATAGCGCGTTGCCCGTTGGATTCGATTGAGACCGCGATCCGGCTCGAAGTGTCTGTGAGCAAGATCACCCGTGAGGTGCGCTCCCCGACGCCCGCGATACGGCCCACCAGGCCGATGCCATCAATGGCCGCCCATCCATCCACGATCCCATCGCGTCGCCCGACATTGAGCAACACCGTTTGGCGGAAGGGGCTGCCGCTGTCTGCCAGAACCACACCGGTGATTTTTGTGAATTTTGGATCGAGCCGCACATTGTTCAGATCAAGCAGCCGTGCGTTTTCCTGTTCACGTTGGAGCGCCGCTTCTTTCCAGGCCTTCATCTGCTGCAATTCGCGCCGCAGCTCTTGGTTTTGCTGATAGATCCGCGTGTAACTGCGGGCTGAGCGCAAGATGTTGACCGCGGCGGTCACCGGGGCCGTGATGGCGGAAAAATTGGGAATAACGCGATCGGTAATTTCCATACGCAGCCGCTCGACCCGCGGGCTGTCAATGCGCCACAGCAAGAAGAGCCCAAGCAGCATAACGACCAAAGCGCCCAGCATCAGCCGACCAAGGGCCGTTGAATAGCGATCTGGCGTGTTACGATCCCGTGCCATAAGCTCCCCTAAGGGTTGAGCGGTTAACGTTTAACTGTCGTAGTCAATAACATGGGCGAGCTGTTTTTCATATTCCAAAGCCTTGCCCGTGCCAAGCGCCACGCAGTCGAGGCTTTCTTCTGCAACCGAGACAGCCAGGCCGGTCTGTTCGCGCAGCGCGAGGTCCAATTCGCCCAGCAAAGCGCCACCGCCGGTCAGCATAACGCCGCGGTCCACGATATCTGCGGCCAAATCGGGCGGGGTGGCCTCCAATGCGGTCATGACGGCCTCGCAAATCTGCTGGACCGGTTCGGCGAGGGCCTCGGCCACTTGAGCTTGGCTGATTTCGGTTTCTTTGGGCACGCCATTGAGCAGGTCACGCCCGCGAATAGCCATGGCAGCACCGCGCCCGTCATCGGGCATGCGCGCGGTTCCGATTGTGGTTTTAATGCGCTCGGCTGTCGCCTCCCCGACCAAAAGGTTATGCTGGCGGCGAAGATAGCTGATAATGGCCTCATCCATCCGGTCGCCACCGACGCGCGCCGAGCGGGCATAGACGATATCTGCCAAGGACAACACCGCCACCTCTGTTGTCCCGCCGCCGATATCTACGACCATAGAGCCTGTGGGATCCGTGATGGGCATGCCGGCCCCAATCGCTGCGGCAATCGGCTCTGCGATCAAACCGGCCCGGCGCGCGCCCGCTGAAAGGACGGATTGACGAATGGCGCGTTTTTCCACCGGAGTGGCACCATGGGGTACGCAGACGATGATTTTGGGCTTGGAAAAGGTGGTGCGCTTGTGAACCTTGCGGATGAAATGCTTGATCATTTCTTCGGCCACGTCAAAATCAGCAATGACCCCGTCGCGCATTGGGCGAATGGCTTGAATGGAGCCGGGTGTGCGGCCCAGCATGAGTTTGGCATCTTCGCCAAAGGCCAGCGCTTTTTTCTGACCATCTTTGACTTGATAGGCCACCACGGAGGGTTCATTTAAAACGATTCCCTTGCCGCGCACGTAGACCAGGGTATTGGCTGTGCCCAAATCAATCGCCATATCTGAAGAAAAGAGACCACCAAGTCCAAACATCCGCAACGCCCCATAGGTATGAACCTAAGCCAACTCAGGCCTAGAAGTTCCCCATCTATAAGGTTTAGGCATCGCCTTTCCAAGGCCTTGTAGGGTGGTTTTCACCCTACAAGCCATCAATTTAGAGAAATGGGCGGGGATCAGCCGGCATCTTTGTAAGAAACCGATTTTAAGTCCTCCCCGGGCGCAGATTTTTCGCGCCGAACGATCAAGCGGTTTAAGGCGTTGATATAGGCTTTGGCTGAGGCCACCACCGTATCGGTATCTGCCGATTGTCCGGTTGCGATCTTGCCGTCTTCCTCCATCCGGACGCTGACGGTGGCCTGGGCATCGGTGCCTTCGGTCACCGCATTCACTTGATAAAGCTGCAAACGCGCTGCATGTGGGTAGAGCTCTTTGACCGCGTTAAAAGTCGCATCCACTGGACCGTCACCTGTGGCGGTAACGCTGCGCACAACCCCATCAATGGACAACTCCAAGCTGGCCTCCTGTGGGCCTTGCGTTCCGCAGACTACGCGTAAAGATTTGAGGTTGAGGTGATCGGATTGCTCGTCGGCTGTATCTGCCCGAACCAAGGCAAGAAGATCTTCGTCAAACACTTCCTTTTTGCGATCCGCCAGATCTTTGAAGCGCACAAAGACGTCGTTCAATTGATTGTCTGCCAAATCAATGCCCAAATCTTTGAGCTTGGAGCGCAATGCGGCGCGGCCGGAGTGTTTGCCCATGACCAGGTTGGTTTCGCTCAATCCTACATCTTCGGGACGCATAATCTCAAAGGTCTCGGCATTTTTCAGCATTCCGTCCTGGTGAATGCCGCTCTCATGAGCAAAGGCATTTTTACCGACGATGGCTTTGTTAAACTGCACCGCAAAGCCGGACACCGTGGCCACGCGGCGGCTAATGGCCATTATTTTTGTGCTGTCGATCTGTGTGCGGTAGGGCATGATGTCGTTGCGCACTTTCATAGCCATCACGACCTCTTCCAGTGCCGTGTTGCCAGCGCGCTCTCCCAAGCCATTGATTGTGCACTCAATTTGACGTGCGCCGGCATCGACGGCGGCCAAGGAATTGGCGGTGGCCATGCCAAGATCATTGTGGCAATGCGTGGCGAAAATCACCTCTGTAGCGCCGGGCACGTCTTTAATTAAACGCCCGATCAGCTCGGCACTTTCGCGCGGCGCCGTATAGCCGACCGTGTCGGGAATGTTGATGGTGCTTGCGCCGGCCTTGATGGCGATTTCAATGGTGCGGCAGAGGTAGTCATATTCTGTGCGGGTGGCATCCATTGGCGACCACTGCACATTGTCGCAAAGGTTGCGGGCATGTGTGACCGTTTCGTGAATGCGCTCGGCCATTTCATCTTGGGTCAGGTTGGGAATGGCACGGTGCAAGGGCGATGTGCCAATGAATGTATGAATGCGGGGTTGGGCCGCATGGCGCACAGCTTCGGCACAGCGATCAATATCCTTGAAATTGGCACGGGCAAGGCCGCAGATCATGGCGTTTTTGCTGCGTTTGGCAATCTCGCTGACGGCCTTGAAATCGCCTTCCGAGGCGATTGGAAATCCCGCTTCAATGATGTCCACGCCCATATCGTCAAGCATTTCGGCCAATTCAAGCTTTTCGGAATGGGTCATGGTTGCGCCGGGGCTTTGTTCACCGTCACGCAAAGTGGTGTCGAAAATATATACACGATCTTGGGTCATAGGACTGTTCTTCTGCTAGGATTTTGGAAGGGTTCGGCGCTGGGCTTAGGTGAGCGTCCCGCGCCGAAAAGCACGCTCAGCCTAGGCTAAGTGTTAGAAGGAGAAGTTGCTCAGTCAAATGTTCCATGGGTCTAGGTATACCTGTGATTTTGCAAATGGGAAGTGAAAAAATATGACAAAACCCGGTGCGCGCAAGCAATTTGTGGCAAAAACTGGCGATTGGGTGGCCATGCGGATGATGCGCCCTACCTCGGGGCTATGAAACGGATTTTGATCATCGGTGCCTCGGGCGCTATTGGAACGGCCCTGGCAGAGACCTACCGCAGCCAGGGGTGGCAGTGCGCGGGCCTGTCTCGCACGGAGCAGGGATTGGACTTAACGCAAGAGCGCAGTATCGCCCCCGCCTTAGCGACGCTCAAAGGCCCCTTTGATACGATTGTCATGGCCACCGGAGCACTAACGCTGGACGGGGTTGGGCCTGAAAAGACCATTAAGGCTGTGACGGCGCAAACTATGGCGGCACAGATGCAGGTTAACGCCATTGGGCCAGCGCTCATTCTGGGTCAGATTGGCCCTTTGCTGCCGCGTGATCGTCCAGCCAGGGTTGCGGTCCTCTCAGCGCGGGTGGGATCGATTGGTGACAACCGGCTGGGGGGCTGGATTTCCTATCGGGCGGCCAAGGCTGCCCTTAATCAAATTGTGCGCACCTCTGCGATTGAATTGGCCCGCAGTCATCCGCAGCTGTCCTGTTTTGCGCTGCATCCTGGCACCGTCGACACGCCTTTAACACGGCCCTTTTCCGCAAAATATGACGCGCGGCCTGCGCCAGAGGCGGCCGCGAGATTACATGAGGTGATTGAAGCGCGCGGGGCGCATGAGACCGGACAATTTTTCGATCAAAACGGACGTGTTGTGCCGTGGTGAAGGGCTCTGGGCGTCATTCGGAGGGGCTGGCCGCGTCCTCGGGCGCAGGTGCCGCATCCTCGGCCGGTTGCAAAACCCCGTTTTCCCAAGTGCCGCTGGCAACCCCTCCGGTGGCATAGCGCATTGTGCCCTTGCCCTGACGGCGCCCGTCTACAAAGCTGCCTGTGTAGACATCCCCATTGGCATAGGTGGCTGTCCCCTTGCCGTGGATTTCGCCGTCGAGCCATTCGCCCGTGTAGCTAAAGCCATCGGTCATTTTGATGTAGCCTTCACCCGAGCGCTGCCCTTCGACAAACCCGCCGACATATGTTGTACCGTCACGGTATCGCGCTTGCCCGGCGCCGTGGCGCTTGCCATCTTTCCAGTTGCCTTCGTAGCGGTAACTGTCGGCAAAGGTCATAATGCCATAGCCGTGATTTTGCGCATTTTTAAAACTGCCTTCATAGACGAGGCCATTGGGGTAGGTCGCTTTTCCGGCCCCTTCAATGACTCCGGCTTTCCAATTGCCCTCATAGGTCGAACCATCAGGATAGGTAATTTTGCCCACACCCTCAGGCAGATCATCCACAAAGGCGCCAAGATAGATCGACCCATCCGGGTAGCGCACCTCGCCGCGTCCTGAAATTTTGCCATTCTGCCAACTGCCAGAGTAACGATAGCCATCGGCGGCCAGAAAGGTGCCATTGCCATGGCGGCGGTCTTTGTGAAATTGACCTTCGTAAAGATCGCCATTGGCATAGACGACCTTACCACGCCCCTCGCGCTTACCATCTTGCAAGATACCAGTAAAAACATCGCCATTTGCATGGGTGAGGGTACTCTCGCCGTTGATTTTACCGTTTGTCCAATTGCCTTCATAGGTCACCCCATCGGGCATGGTCAAAATGCCAGCCCCAGAGCGCTCGCCCGCCTCAATAGAGCCTTGGTAGACCGCCCCATCCGAATAGATAATGGTGCCGTTTCCCTGTTTTTCGCCGTCAACCCAATTGCCGTCATAGCGATATCCGCTGTCAGAGGTGAGAATGCCCTGGCCGTGGTGTTTGGTGTCGCGAAACTCCCCTTCATAACGCAACCCGTTGGCATAAACCGCAACGCCTCGCCCGTCGATTTTGCCAGCCACCCAGCTGCCTTCATAAGTGCCACCATCGGCATAGGTTATGCGGCCTTCTCCGTGGGGTTTCCCATTCGAAAACGCTCCCGTGTAGACCGATCCATCAGGAAAGGTTGCCTCACCCTGACCAGAAATTTCGCCATTTTCCCAATTGCCGGTGTATGTATAGCCCGACGGTAGGCTGTAGGTGCCTTGCCCGTGTTGGCGACCGTTTTTGAAGGTGCCCTCATAATATCCACCGTCTTCATATTGTTTCGACTGGATCGTGGCGGTTTGCGCCTGGGCCAGGCTGCTCCATAGCAGGGCCGTTGTGACCAATAGGAGATGTGAGATCTTCTTATTCATTGAAGTTTTAACCTCTTAGACAATGGCTCGGCGTCGGGGTGACTCTATTTTTATCCATCGCAGACTAGTAAACCTCACCCGTGAGGGCAATGTCTTTCCACATTTCCCATTCAATTGGGCTTTTGCTTCGGCGGATGTCTGATAGATAAGGCGGGGGTTTGACAGGATTGAGCAAGCAGATGACACAGAAATTTCGGTTAACCATGGCGCAGCTCAACGCAACTGTGGGTGATCTTGCTGGCAATGCGGCGCAAGCGCTTGAGGCTTGGACAGCGGCCAAAGTCGCGGGCGCTGATATGGTTATGTTGCCAGAGATGTTTGTCACCGGATATCAGGTGCAAGATTTGGTGCTCAAACCTGCGTTCACCCGTGATGCGATGGCGCAAATTCAGACCCTGGCCCAATCCTGTGCTGAGGGGCCGGCCATGGGGATTGGTGGGCCGTTTCGCGATGAGAGCGGTCTGTATAATGCCTATTATGTTCTGGCCGGTGGGCAGATCCAAACTGTGATCAAAAAGCATATTTTGCCAAATGATGACGTGTTCGACGAAAAACGCCTCTATCAATCGGCTGATATTTCAGGGCCGTATCTTGTGGGTACCCTGCGGATTGGCACGCCGATTTGCGAAGATGCGTGGCGTTCAGATGTGCCGGAGGCTTTGGCCGAGTCTGGCGCGGAAGTGCTTTTTGTCCCCAATGGCTCGCCCTATGCGCGCGGCAAAATGGATGTGCGCATGGCCCATATGGTTGCGCGGGTGGTCGAAACGGGGCTGCCATTGGTCTATGTGAATATGGTTGGTGGCCAGGATGATCAGGTTTTTGATGGCGGATCATTCGTGCTCAATCCCGGTGGTGCTTTGGCCCTGTCTTTGCCAATGTTTGAAAATTGCCTTGCGCATGTGGATTTTGAGCTGACCGATCAAGGCTGGCAGGCCGCGGCAGGCACCTTGGCCCATTGGCCGGATGCTTTTGAGCAAGACTACCGTGCAATGGTGTTGTCCCTGCGCGATTATATGCGCAAAACAGGGTTTTCATCAGCGCTCTTGGGTCTTTCGGGTGGAATTGACTCGGCCATTGTTGCCACGATTGCCGCCGATGCGCTGGGGCCGCAAAATGTGCATTGCGTCATGTTGCCCTCGGAGTTTACCAGCCAAGCATCGCTTCAGGATGCCGCCTCTGTGGCGCAAGCGCTGGGCGCGCCTTTGCAAACCCTGCCCATTACCGGCCCACAAGCGGCGATCACCGACAGTTTGGCGCCGATTTTTGCCGGCCGGCCTGCGGATTTAACGGAGGAGAATATCCAATCTCGTCTGCGCGGCCTGTTGCTCATGTCCCTGTCCAATAAATTCGGCCATATGCTGCTGACCACAGGCAATAAATCGGAAGTCGCGGTCGGCTATGCGACGATCTACGGCGATATGGCAGGCGGATATAATCCGATTAAGGATTTGTACAAGACGCGGGTGTTTGACATCTGCCGCTGGCGCAATGCGCATCATCGTGATTGGATGATGGGACCGGAGGGCGTGGTTATTGATCCGCGCATCATCGATAAAGCCCCCAGCGCCGAGCTGCGCGCGGATCAAAAGGACGAAGACAGCCTGCCGCCCTATCCGGTGCTCGATGGCATCTTGCAGATGTTGGTGGACGATGAGGCCTCTGTCGCCGATTGCATAGCGGCCGGTTTTGAGCGTGAAACAGTCAAGAAAATTGAGCATTTGATCTATATTAGCGAGTATAAGCGCTTCCAATCTGCGCCAGGAACGCGCCTATCGCCGCGGGCATTTTGGTTGGATCGGCGCTATCCCATAGCCAACCGCTGGCGCGATCACAGCACAGAGTGACGCGCGGCCATATCTGGACATCTCCCGCGCCCTATGTGTAAAGACTGCGCAACAGGAGAACCCTATGACAACCACACGTTTTGCCCCTTCGCCTACGGGCTATCTTCACATCGGCAACCTGCGCACGGCGCTGTTTAACTATCTTATCGCGCGTCAGGCGGGCGGAGAGTTTATTCTGCGGATCGATGACACGGATCCCGAGCGCTCCAAGGCCGAATATGTCGAGGCGATAAAGCGCGATTTGGACTGGCTGGGCCTGCATTGGGATCGCATCGAGCATCAATCCGCCCGGTTTGACCGCTATGCAGAAGTGGCCGATCAACTGCGTGACCAAGGACTTTTTTACGAATGTTTTGAAACGCCTGTTGAATTGGATCTCAAGCGTAAAAAGCAACTGAATATGGGCAAGCCCCCGGTGTATGACCGCTCGGCACTGGCGCTTTCGGAGGCGGAGCGCACGGCGCTGCGTGCGGAACGCAAGGGCCATTGGCGTTTTAAACTCGATCAATCGCGGATTGAATGGCATGACGGAATTCTCGGCGATCTGTCGATCGATGCCGCCTCGGTGAGCGATCCGGTGCTGATCCGCGGTGATGGGCAGGTGCTCTATACTTTGGCCTCCATCTGCGATGACACGGATATGGGCGTGACCCATGTGGTGCGTGGGTCAGACCATGTGACCAATACCGCGACACAGATCCAGATGATCCGCGCCATTGGCGGCTCAGTGCCCAATTTTGCCCACCATTCTTTGTTGACTGGGCCCAAAGGGGAAGGCCTGTCTAAGCGTTTGGGGTCGTTGGCGCTGCGGGACATGCGGGCGGCAGGCGTGCAACCTATGGCGCTGTTGAGCCATTTGGCGCGTCTGGGATCGTCTGATCCGGTTGAGCTGCGTGGCTCTATGGAGGAAATCGTCGCGGGTTTCGAGCTGACGAAATTTGGCTCTGCTCCGACGAAATTTGACGAGGCGGATCTGGGGCCGCTGACGGCGAAATATTTGCAAGGGCTTGAGCTCGAGGGTGTTGCCGCGGATGTCGCGGCCATTGGCGTGCCGGCAGAGATGGCCCAGGCTTTCTGGCAGGTCACGCGCGGCAATATATCCACCCTCCATGATCTCGCCGGCTGGTGGGATTTAATCCAAAATGGCGCCACCCCGGTGATTGATGCAGAAGATCAGGAGTTTGTAGCGCAGGCCCTATTGATGCTGCCGGCCGGCCCGTTTGACTCCGACACTTGGGGTGCTTGGACCTCTGCGGTCAAAGAGGCCACCGGGCGCAAGGGCAAAGCTCTATTTATGCCGCTGCGCAAAGCCTTGACGGGCCTGTCGCATGGCCCCGATATGGGCGCGCTTTTGCCGCTTTTGCAGAAAATTCCGCGGGACTAGAGTCCAAAAGAGGGGCAGGATTGCCCCTGCTTAGGCTGCCCTTTGCATGAGGGGCGCCATGAAAAAGGCCAATCTAAGGGATGCGGATTAAATCCTCAGCTTAGATTGGCCCTAAATCATATTATTGTGCTTGCAAGTCAGTCGCAGCTTCACGGCCGTTGCGGCCGGTTTCAACTTCAAAGCTTACTTTTTGGTTGTCATTCAGACCGTCCAAACCCGCGCGTTGTACAGCTGTAATGTGCACAAACACATCTTCGCCGCCATTGTCCGGTGCAATAAAGCCATAGCCTTTGTCTGCGTTAAACCATTTTACGGTGCCAGTAGCCATCCCGTTTACTCCATTTTACAGTACTGCCCACGGTATTGCGGCAGGTCGGCGTCAGTCAATTCATGTCGAGGACTGTGGCCTTGTAAGCAAAACAGTTGGTCGAGATGCGGTAACGGTCGCAGAGGCCATATGGCCGTTTCGGAATTTTTTTGCAAGCCAGAAGACGTGCCAGCGGTAAAAACTCCATTAAGTCCGTGGGAAGGCCTCAACGGAGCATGGGGGCGCTGGCAAAATCTGCGGGCTTACCGTGCGAATTTCTTATGCTTGATCCGCGTGGGTTGCAGGGCATCGGCACCGAGGCGGCGTTTCTTGTCCTCCTCATAGTCTTCGAAATTGCCCTCAAACCATTCCACATGCGCATCGCCCTCAAAGGCCAGGATATGGGTGCAGATCCGGTCAAGGAAAAAGCGGTCGTGGGAGATGACCACAGCGCAGCCGGCAAAATCAACCAAAGCATCTTCGAGGGCCCGTAGGGTCTCCACGTCCAAATCGTTGGTCGGCTCATCGAGCAGCAAGACATTGCCCCCCGCGCGCAGCAATCGCGCCATATGCACCCGGTTGCGTTCCCCGCCCGAGAGCAGGCTGACTTTTTTCTGCTGGGTCGCGCCTTTGAAGTTAAAAGCTGAGCAATAGGCCCGCCCGTTGACTTCCACATCCCCCAGTTGCACCACGTCTAGACCATCCGCAATCGCCTCCCAAACATTGGCATTGGGATCCAAATCATCGCGAGATTGATCGACATAGGACAATTGCACCGTATCGCCATAGTCAACGGTGCCTTCATCGGGCTGTTCTTGCCCGGTGAGCATTTTGAACAGGGTGGTCTTGCCCGCCCCATTGGGTCCGATCACCCCGACAATGCCGCCGGGGGGCAGTGAGAAGGAGAGATCTTCGACCAACAACTTGTCGCCCATGGCTTTTTTGAGCCCAGAGACTTCAATGACCTTGGACCCCAATCTTGGCCCATTTGGGATGATGATTTGCGCATGTCCCAGTTTTTCACGCTCGGATTGATTGGCCATATCATTATAGGCGGCAATCCGGGCTTTGGATTTGGCCTGCCGGGCCTTTTGGCCCTGCCGCATCCATTCCAATTCGCGCTCCAGCGTTTTTTGTTTGGATTTATCCTCACGGGATTCTTGCGCCAAACGCTTTGCCTTTTGCTCAAGCCAAGAGGAATAATTGCCTTCATAGGGCACGCCTTGCCCCCGATCAATTTCGAGGATCCAGCCGGTAATATCATCGAGAAAATAGCGGTCGTGAGTCACAACGAGGATTGTCCCGGTATAGTCAATCAAGTGTTTTTGCAGCCAAGCAATGGTTTCAGCGTCCAAGTGGTTGGTCGGCTCATCAAGCAGCAACATATCCGGTTGCTCGAGCAATAGCCGGCACAGGGCCACGCGGCGCGCTTCACCGCCTGAAAGATTTTCAGGCATCGCATCGTCGGGTGGGCAGCGCAGAGCCTCCATGCTCACATCAATTTGAGCATCCAAATCCCAAAGGTTATTGGCGTCAATTTCATCTTGCAGCTGCGCCATTTCATCGGCGGTTTCATCGGAGTAATTCATCGCCAGATCATTGTAACGATCCAGGATGTCTTTTTTGGCCTTCACACCCAGCATAACATTCTCGCGGACGGTCAGGCCTTCTTCCAGTTTCGGCTCCTGAGGCAGGTAGCCAACTTTCGCGCCCTCTGCCGCCCAGGCTTCGCCGGAAAAATCTGTATCCAAGCCGGCCATAATCTTGAGCAGGGTTGATTTCCCGGCGCCATTCACCCCAACCACACCGATTTTCACGCCAGGAAGGAACGACAGGCGGATGTTTTCGAAACATTTTTTGCCACCGGGATAAGTTTTTGAAACGCCATCCATGTGGTATACGTATTGATATGCGGCCATGAGTGCCCCCGGGTGTTAGACTGAAAAATTCAAACCTCTGTTACAGTGGCGCGCGGGCGGGCGCAAATGTGAAATTGCGAAAACTGGCACGGCCATGGCTTGCGCAGGGGTCTATCTGCGCTAAAGGTGAGGAATGATGCGGTTTAACTTGCCAAAATCTAACGCTGGGCGGCGTGTCGGCCTTTTGGGCGGGTCGTTTGATCCGGCCCATGAAGGGCATGTGCGGATTTCTGAGCAGGCGCTGAAGCGCTTTGACCTTGATCAAGTTTGGTGGCTGGTCAGCCCGGCCAATCCATTGAAACCGCAGGGACCTGCGCCGCTTGATAAGCGGGTGGCCCATGCGAGACGCCTTATTGACCATCCGCGTATTGTCATCACCGATGTGGAAACTCAGCTGGACACAAGGTTCACCTGTGACAGCTTGCGTGCGCTGCGGGAGATCTATTCCACCACGCGGTTCACCTGGCTTATGGGGGCAGATAATCTGGCGCAGATCCATCAGTGGCGTGATTGGCAGGATATATTCCAGCTTATGCCCGTTGGCGTTTTGGCTCGACCGGGGCAGGGGCTGGCGGCGCAATGCGCACCTGCGGCGCGGCGCTTCGCCTCTGCCAGGCTTGCCGCGCGCGATTCAAGGCTTTTGAGCCATTGCACGGCGCCCGCCTGGTGTTTCGTGGATATGCCGCAGAATCCGGCGAGCTCTTCGGCTATTCGCAACCGTGGGGGCTGGGGTTAGCGGCGCAAGAATGCGGAGCCAAAGCCTGAGATCATCAGCAAGGCCAAACCGGCAAGCCCCCAGATGTCGGGCAGCGTACCAAAAACACCCCATCCCAATAATAATGCGCCCACCAGTTGAAAATAGACGAAGGGTGCCATGCGGGTGGCAGGTGCGCGCCCATAGGCGAGGATCAAAAACATATTGCCGAGCATGGAGGCACCGCCAGAGACGGCGAGCATGGATGGGCTGGCGAAGAGCTGCTCCGGCCAATATATCAGCGCCATAGGCGTGCAGAGGACGGCGGCGATGAGCAATTGCGAGAACAAAAGAGCTTTGGGCTCTTCTTGGCCCGCGGCCAGACGCGACAGGGTCAGAAATACGCCATAGCTGCAGCCGGCGAAAAGGGCACAGGCCAGTCCAATGGAAAAGCCAAAGCCGGGTCTGGCAATGAGCAAAATTCCGGTGAAGCCGAGGAAAAGCAAGGCGCTGCGGGGGAGGGTCACGGCTTCTTTCAGGAAGATTGCCGCCAGAATATAGCTGATAATCGGCCCAATGAAAAAGACCGCAAAAACATCGGCCAAGTCTTCCAATGCGACTGCAAAGGTGATGACGCTGATGCCCATCGCCAGCAGCAGCCCTCGGCCCCAGGCCACTGGGTTGCGAAAAACTGTGAAGCAGCGGCGCGGCATGAAAGGCAGGACCAAAAGTGATCCGACCGTGAACCGGGCCCAAGTGATGAAAAAAGGATGATACCCATGGGTATTTGACAGCAATTTGCTGGCGGCATCGCCGGTTGGGATGAGCATCATCCCGATCAACATAAAGAGTATCGCGCGCCACATTCTGCCGGGTTAGCAGCCACCGGTCTTAGGCACCAGCCCCATTGAAGTAAGAGCTCTGCATAACGCCATTTCAACACGAAAGGGAGGCAGGCAGGCGCAGCCCGGTGTTGCCACCGGGCACAGTGTTTTGGCTTGGCGGTTGGGCTATGCAGAGGTCTTTTGAAAATGGTCTTGCCAAAGACCCACGTGCCCCGCTAGCCATTGGGGATGGAAAAAACTCTCACACGCAGAGCAGCGCTCAGCACGGCCCTTGCGGCGCTTGGCACTTCAGCCTTTGCAGTGGCGCCCTTGAACTCTTTGCGACCCATCGCAAGGCCGGATGCATCGCCGATGCTCTTAGGTGGCGCGGCGGCCGTTATTCGCTCGTTTTCGCTCACAGGTCAGGTCAGCTGCGCGCTTATGGATCCGGAAACGGGGGTGCTTCTCGACGCCTATTCACCGGAGGCTGAATTGCCTCCGGCCAGTGTGACCAAAGCACTGACCGCCGCCTATGGTTTGCAAAAACTTGGGCGTGATTTTCAATTCGTCACGCGTTTAAGTCTGCAAGGACGGGTGAGACATGGGGCGTTTGTCGGGGATGTCATTTTGACTGGATCTGCGGATCCAACTTTACACACAGATGATTTGGTCAAGTTTGCCAAGGCCCTGCAGAAAACAGGAATTCAGCGGGTTAAAGGCCGGCTTTTGATTGTGGACAATGGTTTTCCCTACCTGCGTGAAATCGACAGCAGCCAATTGCCGCAAGCCAATTACAACCCGGCGATTGCCGGGGTGAATCTCAACCTCAACCGGGTGCAATTTGAATGGGCCCGCCAGGCCAGCGGCGGCTATGATCTGTCCATGAGCGCGCCGGGGCGAATTTATCGGCCGCAGATCCCCTCGATTGGGATGCGTGTTGAGGAGCGGGACGCGCCGAGCTATGCCTATCAATACGCAACCGAACGCGAGGACTGGTCCGTGCAGCGCTCTGCCTTGGGCAAGGATGGGGGGCGGTGGTTGCCCGCGCGCAATCCAAGACGCTATGCCGGGGAGGCTTTTCGGGCGATATGCGCGGAGATGGGCATTGAACTGCCACCTCCCACCATCGTCGAGGGGCAGCACCCGGATGCGGTGATGGCGGTGGATATCGCGCAAAAGAACTCGCGCCCCTACCATGAAATCGCCAAATCGATGTTGAAATTGTCGACGAATTTGACGGCTGAGGTGATCGGCCTCACAGCCTCCGGCGCGCCAAACCTGCGCCAATCGGCAGCGGCTCTGAGCCAATTTGCGCAGGCCCATGGGATGCGTGGTGCGGTTGTCGATCACTCGGGTCTGTCGGATCAATCGCGGCTCACCGCCGGCGGGCTGGCCATGTTCATGGCCTGGCACCATCGCAACGGGCTGGCCGATTTGCTCAAGCCCAAGATCTTACGCGATAAAGGAAAGCCTATGGCGGGTGTGGATCTGCGGGTTAAAACTGGCACGTTGAATTTTGTCAGCACGCTGTCGGGATATCTCACATATGAAGGCAAAAGCCTCGGATTTGCGATTTTGACCGCTGATATGGCGCGGCGTGAAAAAGGGAAAGGCAGTGAAAATCCACGCGGGGCCAAGGGATGGGAGGCGCGATCGCGTAGCTTGCAATATGCGCTTTTGCGCGATTGGCTGGGGCATTTACGTTAGGGTGCGAAACCTCGCGCGTGCACCCGCTTCAATGGCCGCGCCATGCAGGCGGTCAACCTCTAGCTCATGGCGTATCTCCTGCAGCATGCGCAGCTCGATTTGCCCGAGTTTTCCATCCGCCGCGGCCACATCGCAGGCCATAGCATAGGCGGTTTCGTTCAAACCATCGGGCAGACCGTCCCGGATCAAGCCAAACAGTGCATCAAGCCCGTCTTCTTCGGACAAAAGATCCAAGACCATGGCGGCCACAGATTTGATGCGGTCCACATCATACTCTCCAAAGATCGGCAGGTGGTTTACGATCGCTTGAATGCTCATCAGCTCTGCTGTGCGAATGTTTTCGTCACTTGCAGACACGGCAATCATGACCGCAACCAGACAATCTTGAGATGAGAGGGAAGGGGGATGGGTATTCACGAAGAGACGTCCTTTACAGCTGTGATGACAACTTATTGACCCGAGGCGCGTGCGGCAATAGGGAAGCGTCAGGAAACTGGAGTTAAACATGTCCAAAATGCGTGACGCTGCTACTCAATCGAAAGCCTGGCCCTTTGAAGAGGCGCGGCGGATTTTGAAACGCTTTGAAAAGAAGCTGCCGGAAAAAGGCTATGTCTTGTTTGAGACCGGCTATGGTCCCAGCGGGCTGCCGCATATTGGCACCTTTGGCGAAGTGGCGCGCACCACAATGATCATGCGCGCCTTTCAAGAATTGAGCGACATCCCAACCCGGCTTGTTTGTTTTTCTGATGATCTCGACGGCATGCGCAAAGTGCCGGGCAATGTGCCAAATCCGGAGAGGCTGACCGCGCATTTGCAGCGGCCCTTGACCTCTGTTCCAGATCCGTTTGAGGAATATGAGAGCTTCGGTCATCACAACAACGCCATGTTGCGCCGGTTTTTGGACACATTTGGCTTTGAATATGACTTCATCAGCGCCACAGAGTTTTATCAATCTGGTCAATTTGATCAGATTTTGCTGCGCGCTGTGGAAAAATATGATGACATCATGAAGGTGATGCTGGCCTCGCTTCGTGAGGAGCGGCAGAAGACCTACTCGATCTTCCTGCCCATTCACCCTGAGACCGGTCGGGTGCTTTATGTGCCGATGAAATCTGTGGATGCGAAAAATGGCACCATCACCTTTGACACAGAAGAGGGTGAAGAGATGACCCTTCCGGTGACCGGCGGTAATGTGAAGCTGCAGTGGAAACCCGATTTTGGTGCCCGCTGGGCGGCCCTTGGGGTAGATTTTGAGATGTATGGCAAGGATCACTCCACCAATACCCCGATTTATGACAAAATTTGCCGTATTCTGGGGCAACCGGCACCGGAACATTTCAGCTATGAATTGTTCCTCGACGAGAATGGGCAGAAAATTTCCAAGACCTCCGGCAATGGCGTGTCGATTGATGAGTGGTTGACCTATGCCAGCACGGAAAGCCTGTCTTACTTCATGTATCTAAAACCCAAAACTGCCAAGCGGATGCATTTTGATGTCATCCCCAAGGCGGTAGATGAGTATCACCAGCAATTGCGCGCCTATGAGGGGCAAGACGACAAAGCACGTCTGAACAATCCGGTGTGGCATATTCATGGCGGCGATGTACCGGTCAGCAAAATGGTCGTGCCTTTCTCAATGCTGCTCAATCTGGCGTCTGTGTCTGGGGCGGAGGATAAAGATCAACTTTGGGGATTCATCAAACGTTATGCCCCCGAGGCTTCCGCCGAAACCCATGCGGACTTAGACGCGGCGGCGGGGTTTGCGGTCCGGTATTACAATGATTTTGTCAAACCTGCCAAAGTCTACCGCGCGCCCACGGATCTCGAACGCGAGGCTTTGATTGCGCTGCGCGACGGGCTGAAGGCTTGGGATCAAGGTTTGGATGGGGATGCGCTGCAATCTTTGGTTTTCGCCTGTGGCCGCGAGCGGTTTGACCCGATGCGCGATTGGTTCAAAGCACTCTATGAGGTGCTTTTGGGCGCATCACAGGGGCCGCGGTTTGGCGGATTTATTGCGCTTTTGGGCATCGAAGAGAGCATAGCCCTGATCGACAAAGGCCTTGCCGGCGAGTTTACCTAAGCCCCGACGAATTTGACCCCCTCCTGTTGCGTCCTATTTTATGGCAGTCAACAGGAGGGTGTTATGAGAAAGTTCATTCTAGCGATTGCTTTTTGGGTTGCGACGGCACTGCCGGCCTGGGCCGAGAGCCAAGAGATTGAAACAACAATTCGTGCGCAAATTACCGCTTTTCAGGCGGATGATTTCGAACGTGCCTTTACCTACGCCAGCCCGACGATTCAGCAGATATTTCGCGCGCCAGAGGTGTTTGGGCGCATGGTCAGGCAAGGCTATCCTATGGTGTACCGCCCGTCTGAGATTGCATTTTTGGAACTCGCCACGGTTGAGGGATATTACTGGCAGAAAGTGCAAATTCGCGACGGCCAGGGTCGATATCACATCATGGCCTATCAGATGATCCAATTGGACGGGGTATGGCGCATTAATGGTGTCCAGCTTTTGCCCTCGCAAGAGACCGGCGTGTGAGCACCGTACGCTACAGCTAGGCCTTCTTAACATCGAGCTTTTACCCCTGTTTCGCAGAGCAGCACCTACCTCAGGGGCTGCGGTTGCGGATCAATCACACAAACGCATGGAGCGGCGTTTGGAAAGGGGCTTTTATGAACAAAACAATCACCGATGGGATCGTCTTTACACCACCCAAATTTGCTTTTGGATTGCATCATTGGTCGAGCCAGGACGGCACGCCCGGGCAAGATGACTATGACAATGAGCCCAACGCCGCCTTCGTGCCGGCGGATCAAGATTTTTCCGGCTGCTTGGAGCTGACCAAGACGCAAGCCGTGCAAAAGCTGCGCGCCTTCTATCAAACACCGCTCTCTCCGGGCTGCTATCTGCGCATTCGCACGCGTGTGAAATTGGTATCGGGCGCATTTCCCACGGTGAGCATCGCCGGTTGGCCTGGGGCTGCGGGCAATGTGCATTTGACCGGGGTCAATGAAGCGGGGCCGGTCACCAGCCTCAACACCTATGGTGAGGTGGTCGAGCTCTCGGCCATTGTTGGGTCCGGCAATCGCACGGGCGTCGATCTGCATTGGGGGAAAGATGCGATTTATGGGCATTTTGGCCTCGACCTCACCGGCCCAAGCGGCGGTGTTGTGCGGATTGAGGATATTATTATCGAAGATATCAGCGGCGCTTTTGTCGATCAGCTGATTGGCGCGGTCGATGTGCGCGACTATGGGGCTATTGGCGATGGATTCGCAGATGATCATGACGCGTTTGAAGCGGCAGATAAGGCCGCCGCGGGTCGTGAAGTTCTGGTGCCACGGGGGAACTTCCGCATCAATGGGTCCATCACATTCCAAAACCGCGTGCGCTTTGTGGGTAATATCACCATGCCGGACTCGGCCCGTCTGACCCTACTCAAAGACTTTAATCTGCCCAGCTATATTGACGCTTTTGGCGATGAGGTCGTGGCGTTCAAAAAAGCCTATCAATCCTTGTTGAATTTCAACGATCATTACATCCTTGATATGGGCGGGCGCCGGATTGAGTTGGATGGGCCTCTCGATATGCAAGCGGCGGTCGACAATAAAACTGTGTTCAATAGCCGTCGAGTGGTTCAAAATGGTCAGATCCAAGCCAACGCCAATGCCGCTTGGACCCCAGATCAAGTGGTGGCTCAGGCGACCTATTCAACCTCTGATCCGAAATCGCTGACCTCTGTGGCCAATATCGCCAATATTGCCGTTGGATCTTTGGTTGAAGGCACAGGCGTTGGACGGGAAATCTATGTCAAAGAGGTCAATGTCGGGAGTCAGTCCTTAACCTTATCCCAACCGCTTTATGGCGCAGCGGGCACACATCAATTTACCTTCACACGTTTTAAATATCTGCTCGATTTTTCTGGATTTCAAAAGGTCAGCGGGGCTCATTTTGATGGGATTGATTTTCAATGTACCGGCAATGCCTCGGCAGTGTTGCTGCCGCCCGATGGCGAGACCTTCCACTTCCGGGATTGCTTGATCGTGAAGCCGAAAGACCGCGGCATCACCTCCCCGGGGACGGCCTGCCAGGGGATGATGTTTGATCGCTGTCAATTCATCTCAAACGAAAGCCCGCTAAAGGTGCAAGACCGGGTATCCATTGCCTTTAACGCCAATAAAAACGACGTTAAAATCCGCGATTGCCGGGCAATGCATTTCAAGCATTTCGGCATTATGGGCGGATCGGGGTCAGTGATTACCGGCAATCACTGGTTTCATGGCGACCGAGAAACCAATGGGGTGCGCAAGGGTGGGATCGTTTTTACCACAACAAATCTCAAAACTCTAATCACGGGCAACTATGTCGACAATAACTTCATTGAATGGACCAATGAATATGAGGCGGATCCGTCCTTCGCCAACCAATATTCATTCGGGGGACTGACCATCACCGGCAATATTTTCACTGCCAATGATGTGGCCTCTTGGTTTAGCTTTTTGGTGATTAAACCTTATGGACCCGGCCATTTCGTGCATGGGCTGACGATGACCGGCAATGTCTTTCGTTCAATCAACGGGCCAATTGACCGGGTCGAGTCCGTGGACAGCACCTTCGCCACGCTCAACCACAGCAAGGCGCGCAATGTCGTGGTGCAAGGCAATACGTTCAATGCCATCAGTGAGCCAATCTACAATCCGTGCATTTTGGAGCATAGCCAAGCCTCAGATACTCAAACCTGGACGGTTGATTTTGCGCCATCTCTACCGTTCAATGGCCGCGCGCGGACAGTTGAGGCGGTGGTTCCGGTTGGAGCCATTCAATCAGGCAGTGCGAATATCTATGAATTGCCGCATTCTCAGGCCGAGCAAGGGGGCAGCGGCAGCCAGGTGAAATTGAACTGGTCGCGGGCCTGTCGCGGGAGCGTCAACCTCACCGCGCGCATGGACAACCCCACTTAAATCCGACGCTTTTCGCAAGTCAGGGGGCATTAGGGCGCAGACCCTATTGCCCCTTTTTGCGCGGGGTCATGTCTATTTGCGCCGCCGGGCGCCGCCCCTTTGACCTGCGCGTCCCCCTTTTGACCGGCCGGAGGCGTTATGGGCGTCTTCAACTGCTTTTTCGACCGCATATTGCCGGGCCAGGGGATCATCTGAGATCGTCAGCTCAACTGTCTCGAGGCGTTTGACCTCGTCGCGCAGCCGGGCGGCTTCTTCAAACTCCAAATTTTCTGCCGCCTTGCGCATATCGAGCCGCAGACCTTCGAGCACGGTTTGGATATTGCCGCCTTGCAAGGCCGGATCAATCTTCGCCGTGACCCGCGCCATATCGGTATCGCCTTTGTAAAGACCGGCCAGCACATCCTCGACATTCTTTTTAACCGTCAGAGGGGTAATTCCATGGGCGACATTATAGGCATGTTGCTTTTCGCGCCTACGGTTGGTTTCGCCAATCGCGCGTTCCATCGAGCCGGTCATGCGATCTGCATACATGATGACCCGCCCATCGGCGTTGCGCGCGGCCCGGCCAATGGTCTGCACCAAAGAGGTTTCGGACCGTAAAAAGCCCTCCTTATCTGCGTCAAGGATCGCAACCAAACCGCACTCAGGGATATCGAGCCCCTCGCGCAGAAGGTTGATGCCCAGCAGCACATCAAAGGCGCCCAACCGCAAATCGCGCAGAATCTCAATACGCTCAATCGTATCGATATCGCTGTGCATGTAACGCACCCGAATGCCCTGCTCATGCAAATATTCCGTGAGATCTTCGGCCATGCGTTTGGTCAATGTTGTGGCCAGAACCCTTTGCCCCATGGCGGTGACTTTGCGAATTTCATCCAGAAGATCATCAACCTGCGTTTCCACGGGGCGAATTTCCACCGGCGGATCCAGCAGGCCCGTGGGGCGGATCACCTGCTCTGTGAACACGCCGCCGGCTTGGTCCAGTTCCCATTTGGATGGGGTGGCGGAGACAAAAACAGACTGCGGCCGCATCGCATCCCATTCTTCGAACTTGAGCGGTCGGTTGTCCATACAAGACGGCAATCGGAACCCGTGTTCGGCCAGGGTGAATTTACGGCGGTAGTCGCCCTTATACATCGCGCCAATCTGCGGCACGCTGACATGGCTTTCATCGGCGAAGACAATCGCATTGTCTGGGATGAATTCAAACAGTGTGGGGGGTGGTTCACCCGGCGCGCGGCCCGTGAGATAGCGCGAATAATTTTCAATCCCGCTGCACACGCCCGTCGCTTCCAGCATTTCCAGATCGAAATTTGTGCGCTGTTCCAGCCGTTGCGCTTCGAGCAATTTGCCCTCACTCACCAATTGATCAAGCCGCATACGCAGCTCTTTTTTGATCCCAATCACAGCCTGCTGCATGGTCGGGCGCGGGGTCACATAGTGGCTGTTGGCATAGATCCGCACCCGTTCAAACGTATCAGTGCGCGCCCCTGTCAGCGGGTCAAACTCAACAATGGTCTCCAGCTCTTCGCCAAAAAAGCTCAAACGCCAAGCCCGGTCGTCCAAATGCGCCGGCCAAACCTCCAAACTGTCTCCACGCACCCGAAAGGTGCCGCGTTGGAAGGCTTGGTCGTTGCGGCGATATTGTTGGGCGATGAGATCGGCAATGACTTGGCGCTGGTCATAGCAATTGCCGCTGTGCAAATCTTGAGTCATCGCCCCATAGGTTTCAACTGATCCTATGCCATAGATGCAGGAGACAGACGCCACGATAATGACGTCATCACGCTCCAACAAAGCGCGGGTCGCCGAGTGACGCATCCGGTCAATCTGCTCGTTGATCTGGCTTTCCTTCTCAATATAGGTGTCCGAGCGGGCCACATAGGCCTCTGGTTGGTAATAGTCGTAATAGCTGACGAAATATTCCACGGCATTATCGGGGAAAAACCCCTTGAATTCGCCATAAAGCTGGGCCGCGAGGGTTTTGTTTGGCGCAAGAATAATCGCCGGGCGCTGGGTGTCTTGTATGATCCGCGCCATGGTGAAGGTCTTGCCCGTGCCCGTGGCCCCGAGCAAAACTTGATTGGCCTCTCCCGCGGTGATCCCCTCCACCAGCTCTTTGATGGCGGTGGGTTGGTCGCCTGCTGCGGTGAACTCGGTTTCAAGTCGAAAGGCCTTGCCCCCTTCCATCTTTTCCCGGTCGCGCACATTCGGAGCGGGGTTTTGCAAGACGGGCATTTGTTCGGGCGAATTATTGTGCATATTTGATTCCTTGTGCCTCCTAGATTTGGCCTTCTGGGGGGCAGAAACAAGGGGGCGGGGCGGCAAAGTCCGATTCAATCCCTCGCTGTGATCATTTTTCCCCGCTGGGGATGAAAATTGCTTCCGTCGCGCGCCGCGAACGTGTCATGACTGGTCAAGAAGGCGCCAGCGCAGGGAAGGGCAGGATATGACGGCAGCTGCAAAAGTTGTGATCGTGGGATCTGGAATCATCGGCGCCAGCACGGCTTTGGCCTGCCAAGATCTCGGTGCTGAGGTCATTGTTGTGGACCAGGGGCCTTTGGGCGGCGTGGCCAGTGCCAATTCTTTTGGCTGGATCAATGCCAGTTTTGCCGAAACCCAAGCCTATTTCGATCTGCGCAACGCGGCCCTAGAGACCTTCCGATCCCTGGGGCAGAGGTTAGAATTACAGGCCCATGTCAGCTGGCCAGGCACGCTGTGGTGGGAAGATGCGGGGCAAGATTTTGAGGCGCAATTTGCCAGTCTGACCGCGCGGGGCTATGGGGCCCGGCGACTTGATCACGATGAGATCGCGGCGCTTGAGCCCAATCTGCGCGCGTGTCCAGCCCATGCGCTGTTCACGCCCATGGAAGGGGCCGCACAGGCTCAATCTGTGGCGCAGTCCCTTCTGGCGCATGTGGCGCGGCGGGGTGGGCAGCTTTGCCCCGAACGGGAAGTGACGGCGGTGCGATCCAGTCCCGGTGCCGGCCATATTGTTCAAACCAATGCCGGCGATTTGCCCTGTGATTTTGTGATTTTGGCCACGGGCGCTGCGGCCTGCCGCGGTCTGGCGGGTGTCGAATGGGCTTTGCCCATGGCCAATAAACGCGGCATGATTTTGCAAACCCGGCCGGTGCAGACGCGCATTCATCATATTCTTATGACGCCTGATGTGCATTTTAGACAAAATCCCGATGGCAGTCTTGTGGCAGGGGAAATATTCAGCGGCGATTTGGATCCATCAGAGGATGCGTCCGCACTTGCGGACACTGTGATCGCGCGAATTTGCCAAAAATTGCGTGGGCAGCCGGATGTTCAGCTGGCAGAAGTGAAGCTGGGGGAGCGCCCCGTGCCCTTGGATGGCCTGCCTGTTGTGGGCGCGGTCCCCGGCGCCCCGGGCGTGTTTCTGGCTGTTATGCACAGCGGCGTGACCCTTGGTCCTTTGATAGGTCAGTTGCTGGCGCAGGAAATATTGCAAGGCAGCCCGAGCCCCTTGCTGTCGAGTTTTCGCGCCTCGAGATTTGCCCAAGCTTGAGCACTACCCCAGCGCGTAGAGCCAGAGGCTTGCGGTGAAAATTGTGAGACCGGTGCTGATCAAGACGGCGGAAGCTGCGACCCGCTGCGCGCGCCCGTACATTTGCGCGAAAATATAGGCATTGACCCCCGGCGCCATGGCCGCTGTCAGCACCGCACTGCGAAAATCACTGGTGGAGAGATCGACATAGCTTCCCGTGATCCAAACCAAGGCAGGATGAACCACAAGCGAAATCGCGCAGATATATAAGATCACTCGGATATCGCCCTCTGGCCGGTAGCGCACCAAAACACCGCCCAAGCCAAACAGGGCCGCCGGCAGAGCCCCTCGGGCCAAAAGATCAACGCCATCGGTGACGATTTCGGGTAAAATAAAGCCTGATAAGTTGATCGCAAACCCAAGGCTCAAGGCAATCACCAGCGCATTTTTAAATACTGATTTTATTATCTTACGCAGAAGCGCCATGCCGCTCAGGCCGCGTCCGCGCACCAGCTCCATCACCGTTATGCCGAGCGCATAGCCGATCGGTGCATGGACCGCGATGATGGCAAAATTGGCCGTCAGGGCGTCCGTCCCATAGGCACGCTCTGTGATGGGCAGACCCAAGAGCACTGTGTTTGAGAACAGACAGCAAAAGCCAATGGCGACACTGTCTTCCCAACTGCGTTTAAACAAGATGCGCGCGCCAAACAGGCCCAAGCCAAATCCGGCTATCGCGCCAATGTAAAAACTGCCGAGAAGCCCCGGCTGGAAGGTTTGCCCCAGGTCCAAAGTTGAAATGGCGCGAAACAGCAGGCAAGGGATGGCAAAATTTTGGGTAAAGGCCATCAGAGCCCCAACCCCTTCGTCGGAGAACCACTTGCGCCAGACGGCCAGATATCCAAAGCCAACAACGAAAAACACCGGCAGGATCACTTGGAGCAGGATGCTCATATCAGAGGACTTCTGTCATCATATCGAAGGCCGGCACCACGCCATTGGGCAATTCGGTTTGCAATGTGGCGTAGTCCAAATCCACATGCATGTTGGTTAATATGGCGCGTTTTGGCTGCACATGCGCAATCCACTGCAGGGTTTTTTCCAAATGGGTGTGAGAGGGGTGGGGATCATAGCGCAGCGCATCGACAATCCAAAGGTCGAGACCTTGCAAATGTGACCAGGCATTTTCGGGGATGTCGGAGACATCGGGCAAATACACCATATCGCCGATGCGAAATCCCAAAGCTGTGATCGTGCCATGGGCCACTTCAAAGGGGGTGAAGTCTAGCGCGCCACCGGCACCGGTGATGGTGAAGGGCCCGCTTATGTTATTCATTTCCAAGATGGGCGGATAGCTTGAGCCTTCGGGCGTTTCAAAGGCATAGGAGAACCGCGACAAGAGATCGGATCGGGTCGGCCCATCCGCCCAAACCGGCAGGCGGCGGCGCATGTTGATGACGATCATCCGCAGATCGTCCAGCCCGTGCACGTGATCTGCATGGGCATGGGTGTAAACCACGGCGTCCAATGTGCCCACCTGCGCGGTTAACAATTGCGTCCGCAAATCGGGCGAGCTGTCGATCAGAACGCGCGTTGTGCCTTCTGGTCCGGATTGCTCAACCAATATGGAGCAGCGTTGCCGGCGATTTTTGGGATTGTTTGGATCACAAGCCCCCCAATTGCCCCCCAAACGCGGCACGCCGCCGGAGGAACCGCAGCCCAATATAGTGACCCGGCGCGTCATGCAGCTTTCCAAAAGAGGCGCTCGAAATTGGCCTCTGTTTGGGCGGCAAATTCCGACAAAGAGAGACCAAAGACATCCGCACCAACCTGCGCGGTGAAGGCGGTATAGGCTGGCTCATTGCGCTTGCCGCGAAAGGGCGGCGGGGCGAGATAGGGGGCGTCAGTTTCCACCAAAATCCTGTCCAAAGGCGCCGATGCGAAGATGTCGCGCACCTCTTGTGATTTCGGGAATGTGGCGATGCCGGACATGGACAGATAAAACCCCAAATCCAAAGCCGCGCGCCCAAGCTCGGGTGATGAGCTGAAACAATGCATGACGCAGTTAAAGGGTGCGTTGCGATATTCGGAGCTCAAAATTTCAGCCATATCCTCATCAGCGGCGCGCGCATGGATAATCAGAGGCAGGTTACTTTTTTGAGCGGCCTCAATATGAACGCGCAGAGATTGCTTTTGGATTTCGGCACTCTCGGCGGTGTAGTGGTAATCCAACCCGGTTTCGCCGATGGCGACAAACTTCGGATGCGTCGCCAGAGCGAGCAACTCTTCGACCTTTGCCAATGGCTCTTTGTCGGCATTCATCGGGTGGGTGCCGGCCGCATAGAAGACCGGCGCATGAGTTTCAGCAATGGCGCGCACTTGGGGCTCTTGGCGCAGGCGTGTGCAAATGGTTACCATACGGTGCACGCCGGCCTCGGCCGCCCGTGCGATGATCTGGTCCAGCTCGCCCTCAAAATCTGGAAAATCAAGATGGCAATGGCTGTCGGTCAGTTTTGGCGCCTCGATCACGAAAGACCTTTCTCGCGCAAAATTTTAGACGCGGTTTCCTCTATCTTTAATCCCATATCTAAGATCAGCGAACTGGGGTCAAGGTTCGCTGTTTTGCCTTGCCTGGCTCTTTGGCCGAGCTCAAGCTGGGCATCTGCCCAAATTCGGGCGGCCGCGGGTCCGGGGCAGAGACGCGCGAAGACCTCCGCCTCACCGCGCGCCGCTTCTTGACCGGGCGCGCTTACCCCAGCGCGGGCCAGCCGGGCAAGGAATAGATCCAGCAGATCGAGAAGTTGTTCCAGTTTTCCATCAGTGGCGCGGCCTGTAGAATTGGCCAATTTCAGCAGAGCGTTGCGATCGAGCTGCGGCAAGCCGTGGCAGAGGCTCACAATCGCGCCATAGGTGTCAGTGCCATGGGTGAGTGACAGCTCTGCAGCCTGTCCCACAGAGCCTGCCGCCAGGGCAGTTAGGCCCGGATCAAACGCCTGTTCTGGCAAGGCTTGCGCAAAGGCGCGCTGCAAATCCTCTGGCGACAGAGGCGCGCAGGCCAGGGTGCGGCAGCGCGAACGAATGGTGGGCAAAATCCGGCTTGGTTGATGTGTCACCAGCAACAAAACCGCATCTTGCGGCGGCTCTTCCAGAACTTTGAGCAACGCATTGGCCGCATTGGCATTCATCTCATCAATGCAGTCGACAATCACAACCCGCCGACCATTGCCCCCGGCCGAGAGGCTGAAGAACCGCCGCAATTCGCGCACGGTATCGACGGGGATCACGGTCTTCAGCTTGCCGGTTTTTTCATCCACGGGCCGGCGCAAGACACATAGGCCTGGCTCCGATCCCGCCCGGATACGGCGCGCCACCGGAAGATCTGCGGGCACGAATAGGCTTGTCGCTGGTGGCGACGCGCCAAAGAGGCTGTCTCCGGCGGGCTCGGCGGTAAGCAAAAAACGTGCGATATGATAGGCAAGGCTGGCTTTGCCAATCCCTTTGGGGCCGGTCAGCATCCAAGCATGATGCATCCGGTCACCGTTGAAGGCCTCCAAGACCTGTGCGCAAGCGGCATCATGGCCGAATAAAAGTTCGGTTTCACAGGGGTGAGGCAGGCCGGCAATGCGATCGGCTTGTGGCAGATCACTCATGACGTCGCCAGTGCCAATACATCAGTGAAAATCGCCTCCGGGCTGCGATTTCCATCGATAATGCGACACCGTTGCGGATATTGCGCCGCAAGTGCCAGAAAACCCGCCCGCAGGTGTTGTTGGAACGGCAGTCCGAAATCCTCAAAGCGATCCTCGCCTGAGTTGCGCGCCAATCCGCGGGTGAGGGCAATTTCAGGGTCGACATCAATGATGAGTGTCAGATCTGGCTCACGGCCAATCATCGCGCTGTGCAGCTGATCGACCTTACCGCGCAGATCGCCGCGGGTTGCGCCCTGATAGACACGGGTGCTGTCGGCAAAGCGATCACAGATGACCATCTTGCCCGCGGATAGGGCTGGGGTGATGGTGCGCTCAAGGTGATCGCGCCTTGCAGCGGTGAACAATAGAAGCTCTGTCTCAGCACTCCATTTGTCGGTGGCACCGGTCAACAAGAGCTGGCGTATGGCTTCCGCCCCCGGGCTGCCCCCCGGTTCACGGGTGAGCACAACCTCTTGGCCCGCAGTGGTGAGATGGGCAGCCAGACGCTTGGCTTGGGTGGATTTCCCACAGCCGTCTATGCCCTCAAAGGATAAAAATTTTGCGTCAGTCATCTATGTGCCGGACAGGCCCCCATTTACTTTACGCAATAGCACGAGTGCCGCTGTGCGCAAGCGCGGTAAAAACCCGCCACGCGTGACGCTCTGTGCTGCGACCAGTGGCAGGCGGGTCTCGGGCAGGCCTGGCACAGAAATGACAAGTTCGGCGACCTGATCCCCCTTGGCAATAGGGGCCTGTAGCGGCCCGTCATAAACAACTTTCGAGGTGATTTCCTGCCCGCCCGTGACAGGGATCAGGATCTTCGGTGCCCCATCAAGCGATAGGCCGACGTTCCGGCTGCTGCCCATCCAAACTGCCGCTTGGGCCAAAGCCTCGCCCGGCTGGCTTAGGGTTTTTGAGGTGAACTGCCGAAAGGCCCAGGTGACGATGCGCTCGGCCTCTTCGGCCCGCTCTTGCGCGTTTTGTAGACCGGTCAAAACAAAAATGATCCGCCGCTCGCCCTGTTGCGCCGATCCAACCAAACCATAACCGGCCTCCGCCGTGTGCCCGGTCTTTAGCCCATCTGCGCCGATGCCCAGAGTCAACAAAGGATTGCGGTTGCGCGTGTTGCTGGGCGCGCGGCCATCGAATCCAAATTCCGTTTCTGAGAACATCTTGTATTGCTCTGGGAATTTGGTGATCAAATGCTGCGCCAGAATGGCCAGATCCTTCATCGACATTCGGTGGTTGATGTCGGGCCAGCCGTTGGAATTGGCAAAGACTGAATTTTCCATTCCGAGATCCTTGGCGCGATCGGTCATCATTGCGGCAAAGCCCGCTTCGGTGCCATCCAAAGACAGGGCTTCGGCAATGACAACGCAGGCATCATTGCCCGATAATACGATAATGCCGCGAATGAGATCCTCGACGGTGACCCGATCGGTCGTGTCCAAAAACATGGTGGATCCGCCATAGCTCATGGCATGGGTGGAGACCGGCAAACGCTCATCCCAACGCAGGCGTCCATCACGGAGCGCTTCGAAGGCTAAAAAGAGAGTCATCAATTTTGACATTGAGGCGGGAGGAAGGGCCACGTCCGCCTGCTTGGCCAGCAGTACGGTGCCGCTCTCATGATCCAGCACATAGGCCGCTTGCGCTTTGGTTTCAAACGCCAAGGCCGCCCCACTGATCCAGGTGCAAAAAAAGGCCAAAATCAAGATTGGTCCGGAACGTATGGGCATGATCCCCTCCTTGCTATGTTCGCGCGTGGCACTGATGGGCCCAAGCTGCCGAAAAATCTTTGGCCGAACCGTCAAGACCAGTCGCCCAAAACCCGCGCCCGGTTTGATCGAAAGGCCTGCCATGTCACGGGTCAACCTAACCCAATCGCGGCACAAGTGGAAAGCCCAGTGTTGCGGGTCATCGCACAAAGGCGATTTCTTGCGTCTCTTGAGCATTCTTGCTCTTGCTGAATCAATTTCTCGCGATTATGTAAGCTTTTGTCGGAGGAGTGGCAGAGTGGTCGAATGCACCGGTCTTGAAAACCGACGAGGGTGAAAGTCCTCCCAGGGTTCGAATCCCTGTTCCTCCGCCACATAGGCGTTTGGCCAATTAATAATATGGTGTAAGGCTCACTAGGGAATCGGTGTACTTATTGGTGTACCTTGCGGTGTACTTACGTCTAAAATATAGTGCCCTTATGGAATATTATCGTGCGACTATGGCGAGGAATAGTGGTAGGGGTAACTGGTATGCTTATTGTACGGTTCCCAAGGCTCTGCGTTCAATCCTCAAGAAAACAAAGATGCGTAAGTCTTTGAGTTGTCCTTGCCCCGTAATTCTCACTGCTGGAGTTTGATCAAGCCCAAAGCGCTCCCGCCACATGTTCTCAATTTTTGCTGCGCTGGCACTGCTGTTGATTGGGGTGTTTCGCGATCCGTTCCTCCTGTAGACGATGCTACCCGCCCTGACGGTGGTGCCATTGTCCATTTTATCTTTCGTGAGGAAATATGGCTTGTGGGGACCCTAATCGCCCCGCACGCCCGCCTATATCTTCGGCATCCCCTTGGGCCGCATCAGCCGCTTTTGTGCTGCGATGCGGAATGGGGCGTTGGGGCCACCGTATCCTTCATATCCACCTGTGCGTTGTACGATTTCAAAAAACATGCCGTCGGCGAAGGGGCGCGAGTAGAGTTGGAAGAATTTCCCCCGCGCATCCTCATCATAAAGAATATTTTGCGCCCGCAGGCGCGCCAGTGTTGCCGCATCAATGTCGAAACGTGCGGCCAGGTCGGCGTAATAATTGCGCGCGATCGGCAAGGGGGCAAACCCACAGGTCTCTAATCTTTGGGCAGAGGCAAATATATCATCTGTCGCAAAGGCAATATGCTGAACCGAGGCGTTGGAACTTTCCGCCAAAAAACGGCCCGCCATGGTCTTATGCGTTTCCGCCCCGTTGAGGGTAATCCTTAGGCTGCCATCTGATGACTCGAGCGCCTGTGATCGCACCAGCCCGTCGGGATCGACCACGTCAACCATTGCGGATTTTTTCAGGTCAAAGAGCGTTGTGTAAAAGAGAGACCAGCTGAGCATATCCTCATAGCTCATCGTATGCCCCATATGATCGACGCGGGTCAGACCCGCCGCCTGTGAGGGCTCGGCGCGATTGGTGAATTCGACATCCCATACATTCGATAGCCCGGTCTTATCGTCGATATAATGCAAAATTCCACCACTTTGGCCGTGGATGGCTGGAATTTTCAGGTGTTTGGGATCGATTGGCTGCTCAAATAGATCCGCACCCAAGAGTTGCGCGCGTTCGGCGGCCTCTTTTGCATCTTCCACTGCAATCCCAATATCGCAGACATTGGTTCCATGGAGCGTAAATGCGCTGCTGGCGTAGCCTTTGGTTTCGCGGTTCACCAAGATGCGAATGTCGCCCTGTGTCCATAGGGTGAGGTCCAAAGTCAGATGATCGGCGCAAGCTGTAAACCCGAGGCTGGAGAGCAAAGCGCCCAGAGTCTCGGCGTCTTGTCCCTTACTCGCAAATTCAATGAACGACAGGCCTTTGGCCTGAATTCGCGCTGGCATGTCCGGCACAGTCAGTGCGAGCGCTGGCTCTGCGCGATGGACATCATCCATCAGCGCCAAAAGGGATCGATAGCCGTCTTTTGCGATGGTTTTTGGTTGGCCGCCTCGGAACTGATCGTTAAATATTTCAAGCGAAATTGGACCAGAATATCCGGTTGCCATCACCGCGCGTGTGAAGCCGATCATATCAAGGTCACCTTCTCCTGGCATGTTGCGAAAGTGACGCGAGCGATAGAGCAAGTCCATGTCAATGGCTGGCGCATCGGCAAAGTGAACGAAGAAAATTTTATCGCCGGGAATGCGGCGGATTGTATCTGGATCAATCTTGCGTGCCAAAGTGTGATAGCTGTCCAGAATGAGCCCGATATTTTCATGGTCGGCGCGCCGTACGATTTCCCAAGCGTCCCGGTGATCATTGACATGACGACCCCAGGCCAGTGCCTCATAACCGACGCGCAGCCCCCTCTTTTTCGCGCGTTCCCCGAGCTCGTGAAAATCTGCCGCTGCGCGATCAATGCCGCCAATTGCCTCTGGATGGCAAGACGAGCAAATCAACATGAGATCCGTTCCCAATTCTTGGATCAGGTCAAACTTATGCTCTGCGCGATCAAAAGCCTTTGCGCGCAGAGGATCAGGCAGGCCCTCAAAGTCACGAAAGGGTTGAAAAATGGTGATTTCAAGCCCCATCGCGCGGATCATCTCGCCGACTTCGCGCGGATTGGCGTCATGGGCGATAAAATCTTGCTCAAAAATTTCCAGCCCATGGAATCCGGCGGCCGCGATCGCTTCGAGCTTTTCTGCGAAGTTGCCCGAGATAGAGACGGTCGCAATAGAGGTTTTCATGTTTGATCTCCGCGGATGCCGATGTTCGGGCTGATTGCAATAGGCCATTCCTGTGATGCTGCTCTTAGCTTTGAAACTTAGATGAGAAATGGGTAAACTGTCAAAAAGGATAGGAAGGCATATTTATCGTTGGGGCCTCACGGCTTTGAACACGCTTGTCACAAGGAAAGTCAGCGCCGCGATACAGACGATGGATGGGCCCGCGGGCGTATCAAACACATAGGCTGCGCGCAGGCCAATTATGGCTGAAACAACTCCGATGAGACCGGCCATCAAAGCCATGCCTTCGGGGGTCCGCGACAAAGGGCGGGCGGCGGCGGCGGGAATGATCAACATGGCCGCGATAAGCAACACACCGACCACTTTGATCGCGACTGCAACCGTAATGGCCAGTGCAAATGTCAACGCCAGTTGCTCACGTTTTGGGTTGATCCCACTCGCATAGGCGAGATCCTCGTTCAAAGTTGAGGTCAGCAAGGCCGACCAGCGCCAGCCAATCAGCGCCACCACAAGCACCGCACCGCCCCAGATGACCGCAAGATCATCCTGTGAGACTGCAAGGATATCACCAAAGAGATAGGCCATGAGATCAATCCGTACGCCGGACAGAAAGGAGACCGCGACAAGTCCAAAGGCAATGGCCGAATGTGCCAGAACCCCCAGCAATGTGTCCATTGCATAGCCGCGACCGGATAAGATGCTGACGACAAGGGCCATGAGCAGAGCCACCACCACCGTCCCCACGAATATGGACATCGAAAATGCCAAGGACAATGCCACGCCAAGGATCGCCGCATGGGCGGTAGCGTCCCCAAAATAGGCCATGCGCCGCCAGACAACAAAGCACCCCAGCGGTGCCGCGGCGAAGGCCACGCCAATGCCGGCCAGAGCCGCACGTATCATAAAATCATCCATCATTATTCTACGACCTTTGTGTGTTGGTGGTGATGATCGGCATGATCGTGTCCATGGTCGTGTTCATGTCGGTAAAGTGCGAGTGCGCCGCCCGTTCCTGACCCAAACAAGGCCCTATATTCTGGTGCAGATGCCACGACCGCGGGCGTTCCTTCGCAGCAGATATGGCTATTGAGGCAGATAACGCGGTCAGAGGCGCTCATGACGACATGCAATTCGTGGCTGATCATTAGAACGGCACAGCCGGTCGTGTTCCGCACTGTTTCGATCTGTTGGTAAAATGACGCTGAACCGCGTTGATCTAAACCCTGTGTGGCTTCGTCCAACAAAAGCAAATCGGGTTTAGCAATCAATGCCCGCGCGAGCAAAACTCTTTGAAACTGTCCACCTGACAGCTGCGACAGTTGCGCCTTTTCCAGTTCAGGAACGCCCGCCTGGGTGAGCGCATCACTGATGTCTGTAGAGGTGACGCCACCTTGCAGGTTTAAAAACCTTGAAACTGTAATGGGTAGAGTTTCGTCAATATGGAGCTTTTGGGGGACATATCCGATTTTGAGGTCATGGGCGTGCGAGACCTGGCCCTTAAATGGCTTGATCGCACCGATAATGGCTCGAAGCAGGCTGGTTTTACCGGATCCATTGGGGCCAACGATTGTTACGATTTCTCCAGGGTCGATCCGTAAAGAGACATGCGACAAGGCTGGTGTTGCGCCATAGGTCACGCAGAGCTCGTCAACCTGAACCAAGCTCATGCTTGGGCCTTTTCGGTGCAGCCCGGGCAGATACCTTCCGCCTCAATGACAGTCCGCTCTATGTGAAAGCCTGTGGCATGTGCCGCGTCATGCAGTACGCCCCGTGCTGTGGTCGATAGCGCCTCGGCCACCGCATCGCACAACCGGCAAATCATAAAGGCTGGCGTGTGGGAATGGTGGGTGTGCACGCAGGCGATGAAAGCATTCAACCGTTCGATCTTATGGGCCAACCCATTTGCAACCAGGAAATCCAAGGCGCGATATGCGACCGGCGGTTGCGATCCGAACCCCTCTTCGCGGAGCCGGTCTAGGATCGAATAGGCACCCAGCGCGCGGTGGTCCTGCAGCAAAATTTCGAGCACCTTGCGCCGCACAGGCGTAAAGCGCAAACCACCCGCCGCGCAACGCGCCTCCGCTGCGGCCAAGGCCTCGCTCATACATGCGCCGTGATTGTGCTGTGCAAACCCGAGGGGCTGGCTGGCTGTATTTATTGTCGTGGCTTTACTTGTCATTCGTTCACATTTCGCTTACACCCAATGTAATGTTATAAAATCACATTGAGGCATCCATGTCCAGAACCCTTTTTAGCTTGTGCTTCACGGCCGTTTTCGTAGCAGGCCCCGCCTATGCGGACAGGCCGCAGGTTGCCGTTGATATCGCGCCGGTTCATTCTTTGGTGGCGCAGGTCATGGAGGGAGTTGGCGTGCCTGATTTGATCATCCAATCTGGCGCGACTCCCCATGAGTATAGTCTGCGCCCCTCTGAGGCCACTGCCTTGCAAAACGCCGATCTTGTGTTTTGGATCGGGCCCGATTTGACGCCATGGCTGGCAGAGGCGCTTGAAACCCTCGCGCCGGCTGCGGTTTTGACAAGTTTGCTGGAGGTCGATGGCACAATTCAATTGGAGTTTCGAGAAGATGCGCTGTTTGAAGCTCACGATCACAGCGACCACGATGATCATGACGATCATGACGAACACGGTGCGCATGATCCACATGCGTGGTTGTCACCCAAAAATGCGATGACCTGGTTAGACGTGATCGCCGGCCGGCTCTCCGCTGTTGATCCGGTCAACTCAGATGCCTATTTGGCGAATGCCGCGTCAGGCCGTGCGGCGATTGAAGCCCTCATCGAGGAGGTTGAAGCGACGCTTGATCCAGTGCGGGGCCGCGAATTCATTGTGTTCCATGATGCCTATCAGTATTTTGAGACGGATTTTGATTTTGCGGCATCCGGGGCGATTTCTGTCAGTGATGCCTCTGATCCTAGCCCAGCCCGTATCGCAGAAATCCGTGGCCAGGTCGCAGAACACGGGGTTGTTTGCGTTCTTGCCGAGCCGCAGTTCAATCCTGGACTCGTTGCAACGGTTCTGAAAGGGTCTGACGCGCAGATGGGTATTGTAGATCCGCTTGGGTCTGATCTGGAGCTTGGATCAAAACTTTATCCGCAGTTGATCCGACATCTCACAGCTGCTCTTGCGCGGTGCTTGCAATCTCAGTAAGCCCGCCATTTGTGGCTGAGGGCTTACTGTGTGTCGGACCGCAGGGAGAATGTGGCGCTGCGGCCGGTGCCCTTGTCGCTGGTGAAGATGAGGGATGCGCCATCTTTCTTGACTTGCTGGCAATTATACTCCAGCTCGCGGTCGCCCCAAGTCATGCTGCGGCAAAAGAATCCATCGGTCCACTCCCAGGATCCGGTAACACCGCGACCAAAGGCTTTGCCGGTGATTTCGCCGCTGTCCAAAACCTTGAGCTGTAGGCTTAAAAGTCGGATCTCGAGGATGTTGGTGGCAACGGCACTCATAAAGTCCGATCTCTCAATCAGAGTTTCCTGCGCCGCAGCACTGCTGGCCATGAGGCTTAAAAAGATGGCAGTGATCATTCTATTCATGGGCTCGGCAGTCTTTATTGCGTTTTGATATTTCTACGCAGAGAGGGCTTGATTAGATCACTTTTGCGCTAACGTTGCTTGGACCCATACCAGATGCCGCGCGATGATATTGCAAGTTTGACATGCCTTGATGCAATTTTTGCATTGGATAAAGCAAAGCATTGGCTCTACGTCTCTAGGCAATCAACCCGAGGAGTTTTTCATGCATCTTGCCCGTTTCCCAAGAGTATTTCTTGCGCATCTTTCGACACCCCTAGAGCCGATGGAGCGTTTGTCAAAAGAACTGGGTGTTGAGATTTGGATCAAACGGGATGATTGCACGGGCATGTCGACCGGCGGAAACAAGACCCGCAAGCTGGAATTCTTGATGGCGGAAGCTCTGGAGCAGGGCGCGGATATGGTGATGACGCAAGGGGCGACCCAGACCAATCACGGGCGCCAAACCGCTGCATTTGCAGCAAAACTTGGGCTGAAATGTCATATTCTTTTAGAGGATCGTACCGGTTACCAAGATGGCAATTACAACACCAATGGCAATGTTTTGCTCGATCACCTGCATGGTGCGACAACGCAGAAGTTTCCAGCCGGTCACGATATGCCCGGCGAAATGGAACGCGCGGCGGAGGCCAAGCGTGCGGAAGGTCACAAGGTCTATGTCATTCCCGGCGGCGGCTCAAATCCGACAGGGGCTTTGGGATATGTGAATGCAGCTTTTGAGCTGCTGGGCCAGGCCAATGAGCGCGGTCTCAAGTTTGATCGCCTGGTGCATGCAACCGGATCTTCGGGCACACAAGCGGGCCTGGTCACCGGTCTTTGCGCCATGAATGCACAGCTGCCGGTTTTGGGCATAGGCACGCGTGCACCGATGGAAAAACAAGAGAACATGGTGTTCGATCTGGCCTGCCGCACGGCGGAAAAGCTCGGTTGCCCGGGCGTGGTTCAGCGCGGCGATGTTATGGCAAATACTGATTATGTCGGAGAGGGCTATGGCCTGCCGACCCAAAGCGGCCTTGAGGCGATCAAAATGTTCGCGGAACTGGAGGGCATTCTGCTTGATCCTTGCTATTCCGCCAAGGGGGCAGCGGGCCTGATTGATCTGGCGCGTAAGGGTGCGTTTTATGGCGAGCGGATCGTGTTTTTGCACACCGGTGGTGCGGCGGCCTTGGGGGGATATGATTTTGCCTTCGATTTCTCGCGCAATTGGGTCACGCTGTAAAAGCTGCTAGAGCAAAGACCACATTTTGCGGGCGCTATCGTCAAAATAAGTCGGATTGGCGAGGGCGGAAATGGTCAGAGAGACATTCAAGCTCTGGTCGCCAATGGCGATCAGACTGCCATTTTCCAATTCAGTTTCAACGGCGGTTTGGGGCATCCAGGCAAAGCCGCTTCCTTGTAAGAGGCGGCGGCGGATGGTTTCTACCAGCCCATCAATATAGATGGTTTCAATGTTTAACGTCTCAATGGAAATTGAATGTTCAACGGCTTGACCTAAAAACGACGATTGCTCATAGGCCAGATAAGGGATGGGCGGGCCGCCGCTATTGGACAGATGCCAGCCCCGCGCTTCGGCCGCATCACGGGCGGCAACCGGAATTAATAGATCTGATAAGAGATCTTTGCGCTCAAAGCCTGTGTCATCGATTTTTGGCGATACGGACTGATGGTAATAGACCAGCATTATATCGACCGCACCTTCAAGCAAAAGCTCGCAACATGTGCTCAGCGAGTCCGAGATGACCCGTGTTCGCAACTCTGGGATTTCTTTTTGAATGCGTTCGATTTGATGGGCGAGATAATTCATAGATATCGTGTGCAGAGCGGAGATTCGGACGAAGCGCGTATCGCCCCTATCTGCATCGCGGATGGATTGACGGCTTTCGTTGAGCTGCGCGATGGCCGCCTTGGCTGTTGGCAGAAAGTTGTGCCCGGCCTCTGTGAGCTGAATGGGGTAGGTGGCGCGGTTGACCAGGGGCAGCCCAACCCAGTTTTCGAGGGCCTTGATCCGACGACTGAAGGCAGATTGGGTGATGTTGCGCTCGTTAGATGCTCTGGTGAAATTCAGCGTGCGCGCCAAACACTCAAAATCTCTTAGCCAATTCAGGTCCATAACGTCCAATCCCCAAGCGTGATCTTATGGCCAACTCTTTAGCATTAAATATGCAATTTGCGAATAGTTTGATGAAATGTTCGAATTTGATATTCGAAAACCTCTCCCCTTACAGTGAAGCCACAATCGCTTTGCGCATTCCAGGCCCTTGATTTTGTCATGGATATGGCTGGGCCGCGCTGCAAATAACAAAAAAGAACAAAACTGGCGCCAATTCGGCGCAGTTCAACAGAGGAGACTGACATGCTAATCAAATGCAAGACATTGTGCTTTGCTGGGGCCGTGAGCCTGCTATCCCTGCCGGTAATGGCGGCGGAAGAGGTGAAAATCGGCCTGCCATCTTGGACTGGCGCACAAGCCATTGGCCATTTGCTCGGGGAAATTGTGACCTCGCGCATTGGGGGTTCGGTGGAATATGTGCCGGGCAATAACGCCACGATTTTCCAAGCGATGGATCAAGGCAAGGGCGACATTGATGTGCACCCGGATGTTTGGTTGCCAAACCAAGAAAGCTTTACCAAAAAATATGTCGACGGAGCGGGCACCGTCACCCTGTCGTCTAACCCCTATGAAGGCAACCAAGGGTTTTGCGTTTCACAAGATTTTGCAAAGGCCAATAGCATCACAGACATCGCAGATCTTGGCCGTCCTGATGTTGCTGCAATGATGGACAGCGATGGCAATGGCAAAGGCGAAATGTGGATCGGTGCGCCAGGCTGGGCCTCGGCGAATGTGAATGAGGTGAAAACACGCGACTATGGATTGCTGGATTTCATCGAACCGATCCGGGCGGAAGAAAGCGTGAAGACTGCGCGAATTAAAGACAGTATTGCCAAGGGCGAGGGCTATGCCTTCTATTGCTATAAACCTCACGCGGTTTGGTTCATGTTCGATGTCGAAATGCTGAGTGAGCCGACCTATGATCCTGCCAGCTACAAGATGGTGCAGCCGTCTGATGATGCCGATTGGTATGACAAATCTTATGTTGCGACGAAAGATGCGCTGAAGAACGTGCAGATTGCTTGGTCCAACTCTTTGGCTGATCGGTCTCCGGCTATTGCAGAATTTTTTGCCAATTTCTCGGTAACAGCGGACGATGTGTCTGGTTTGGCGTTTGAGATCAGTGCAAATGGTGTCTCTCCAGAAGCCGCGGCACAGGCTTGGATTGCTGCCAACTCAGATCGCGTTGATGCGATGCTGGGTCTGTAAGTATTAAATAGCGGCTGGTCCGGCTTGGCTGGACCAGCCTATCGAAATTTTTAGAAAAAGAGAAAATATATGACGTCCCAACCCGTTGTCGAAATTTCCAATGTCTGGAAAATCTTTGGGAGCCGCGCGCAAGAGGCTTTGCGCGCCGTGCGTGAGGGCGGATTAAGCAAGGCTGAAGCTCTCAGTGAATTCAACGCCGTTGTGGGGGTGGCAGATGTCAGCCTATCAGTGTCACGCGGTGAGATTTTTTGCATAATGGGATTGTCTGGCAGTGGGAAATCAACCCTCGTGCGCCATTTTAATCGTCTGTTGGAACCCACCGCCGGCCAGATTATGGTAGAGGGTATTGATGTCATGGCCTTGGGCCAACGTGAGCTTCAAACCTTTCGCAATCAAAAGATTGGCATGGTTTTCCAAAATTTTGCTTTGATGCCGCATCGTTCGGTTTTGGACAATGTTGCCATGCCGTTGGAAATTCGCAATGTGGCGAAAAATGAGCGGATGCGCCAGGCAGCTGCCATTTTGGATATTGTCGAGCTGGGCGCTTGGGGATCGAAATTTGCCCATGAGCTTTCGGGTGGGATGCAGCAACGGGTGGGATTGGCCCGCGCTCTGGCCGCAAACCCCGACGTGCTGCTGATGGATGAGCCGTTTTCGGCCCTCGATCCTCTGATCCGCCGCCAGCTGCAAGATGAATTTATTCGACTGAGTAAAATACTCAAAAAAACGACAATATTCATCACGCATGATCTTGATGAAGCGGTGCGGATTGGGGACCGGATTGCCATTATGCGGGACGGAAAATTGGTGCAAGTTGGAACAGCAGAGCAAATTGTGATGCAGCCTGCCGATGATTATGTGGCCGATTTTGTGGCGGGGATCTCCCGACTTAAGGTCGTACATGCCGATGCGGTTATGCAATCCATAGAGGCCTATGTTGCAGCGCAAGGACCGCTGCCGAGTGATTTGGTAAGGGTGCCGGCAAAAGAAACTCTGAGTGCGCTTATGAATATTGCAATTGAAACTGATAAACCGATTATCGTGAGTTCTGATGGGCGAGATATTGGCCTTATCACCCGCGCAGACCTTTTGCGAACAGTGATTGAAGGAACTGAAATATCATGAGCAACCGTGATGTAGACTTGGGTGTGAACCCTCTTGAAGATATCCATTCAGAGGCCGCTATCGCCTACCAAGAGCAAAGATATGAGAATATCCGCAATTTTGTGCGCACCAATTCCGACTATTATATTCGCAATTTCGATAAGATTGGAGCCTCGGCTAAGTTTACCGCAACGTTCAATTTTATGGCCGGTTTATTTGGCCCGATCTGGTTTGGTGCCCGTGGGCTTTGGAGCTGGGCCTTGCCGTTTCTCATTCTGGAGGCGGTCGGGTTTGTGCAGATTGCCCGAGGTCTGTTTGGTGATTTGGCCAATGATGCCATGATGCGGATTGCATCCATCGAAGGCACGTTGGAATTGCGGCGCAAACAATTGGCGGCAGCCCTGGAAAGCAATTCGGATAAAATTGATGTCTACCGCAGAACCGTTGAGTCTCTTGAGGCCAATATTGGCGGCATAAGAGCAGAAGCGGAGGCCATGGCCAGCGAGGGGCCAATGATTGCTTTAACAGGTTTTATACTTTTGATCGCCGTGAAGCTTGTCCAATCTATTGTTGCCAATTGGGCGCTGGAGGGCCGGTTTTCAGAGTGGCTTTCTGACGGTGAAATTCGCTCTGGGATGCCGTTAAGTCATATGGTTTTTAGCTCTGTTTTTATGGTCATCATCGTGAGCACCGCGATGGTACATTACAGCTTTCCGGGTAGTTTTTCGGTTTTGGGAAGTTTTCCGACCGATCCGGATATTAGGCTTGTCAGTATTGACAGCGTTGAGGCATTTTTCAATTGGGCCGTGCTGAATGGTGACGCGCTTTTTGATGCCATCACCTACTTTATTCGTGTGGTGCTCGATACGTTAGAGCTGGTTTTTGTCAGCACGCCGTGGATCGTCATTGCCGCGTTAATTATTCTTTTGACCTGGCTGACGGCGGGCGTTCGTATGGCGATTTATTCTGGAGCTTTCTTATCTTACATGGGGCTGCTTGGGTTTTGGGAAAAAGCGATGACGACCCTGGCATTGCTCGGCACTGCGGCTTGCTTGTCGATCTTAATCGGAATTCCTCTTGGAATGTTTGCAGCTCGGCGCCCCCGGTTTTATGCCTTCATTCAACCGATCATGGACTTTATGCAAACCATGCCAGCTTTCGTTTTTATGATCCCTGTCATTGCATTTTTTGGGACCGGAAAGCCCGCGGCCGTGGTCACCACCATGATTTTTGGTGGCACGCCCGTGGTGCGTCTCACAGTGCTCGGCCTGCGCGGCGTTCCGGAAAGTGTCCGAGAGGCTGCCATTAGTTTTGGGGCCAATAAGTGGTTTTTGCTGACCAAGGTGGATCTGCCACTGGCCAGCCCCTCCATCCGGGCCGGTATTAACCAAACCATCATGCTGTCGCTCGCTATGGTGGTTGTCGCCTCGCTCATTGGTGCAAAAGGTCTTGGAGAGGACGTCTTGGAAGCCTTGCAATATGCCAATGTCGGGCAAGGTATCCTTGCAGGCTTTTCCATCCTGTTCTGCGCCATGATTTTGGATCGTATTGTGCAAGGTGGGCGCAGATGATCCCTTTGGTATTTGTGCATGGGTTTATGGGTGGCAGTGCGCAATGGGACGGCCAAGTCGCAGCTCTTGCAGGCGTTCCAGTCATTGCGCTGGATTTGCCCGGATATGGCAAGAATGCGCATTTAGAAGCCTGTCGGGACATTGTTGATTTTGCCCATTGGGCCTTGGATGAATTGGAGCGGCGAAATGTGACCCGGTTTCATCTGCTGGGGCATTCTATGGGCGGCATGATCGCGCAAGAAATGGCGGCCTTTGCGCCAGATCGGATTGCGCGACTGGTCTTATATGGGACAGGAGGCCAAGGCGTTTTGCCGGGGCGTTTCGAGACGATTGAAACCTCAAAGTCTCGTGTTGCGACCGATGGGGTGCGCAACACGGCCCGGCGGATTGCAGCCACCTGGTTTTTAGACTGCGAGCAAGCGCCGGGCTTTGAGGCCTGTGCAGCCATTGCGCAAATGGCGGGAAAACAATCCTTGCTTGCAGGGTTGGACGCAATGAATCGCTGGGATGGTGAGGCCAGGCTCAATGACATTATTGCCCAAACTCTGGTCATCTGGGGCGACCGCGATCGCACCTATCCCTGGCC
>Ga0181554_1000143_pt1 | contig 67760 bp, 61 predicted proteins | sample 011ome_16_FD_145602 | JGI IMG/M metagenome (GOLD analysis project Ga0181554, IMG submission 145602) | Coastal salt marsh microbial communities from the Groves Creek Marsh, Skidaway Island, Georgia - 011503CT metaG (spades assembly) | ecosystem: Environmental > Aquatic > Marine > Intertidal zone... | reverse complement strand
AGGCCTGCGCGATCCCTGCATAAGACACTTGGGTGTCCAATTCAGTGCCGACAAAGTTGTCATCAAACCATAGGGTCGAGTTGCGCTTTTCCGCGCCCCATTGATAGTTGCGGAAAACGATCTGTGTCACGGCTGGCCAGTCGCCACGACCGATTGCTGTCAATTCATTGACCGCGATACCGAATGCGCCGTCGCCTGCAAAGCCAACAACAGGCACATTGGGTTGACCAATTTTCGCGCCCACAATAGCGGGCAAACCATATCCGCAAGGGCCAAACAGACCAGGTGCAAGGTATTTGCGGCCTTCGTCAAACGACGGATAGGCGTTACCGATCGCACAGTTGTTGCCGATATCGGATGAAATGATCGCTTCGCGTGGGAGCGCGGATTGGATTGCGCGCCATGCCATACGGGGCGACATCCAGTCAGGCTTATCTGCACGTGCGCGTTCGTTCCACGAGGTGCCTGGATCGTCGTCTTCGTGATCCATTGAGCTAAGCTGTTGCGCCCAACGGGATTTCTTTTCCGCGATTTTGGCTTTGCGCTCTGCGCGGCCTGCATCACCTGCTGTTTCAGACAGTTGCGCCAAAATGCCTTTGGCGGCTTTGGCGGCATCTGCGATGATACCAACAGTGACCTTTTTCGTCAGACCAATACGATCTGGGTTGATGTCAACCTGAATGATCTTTGCATTCGCTGGCCAGTATTCCATGCCATAACCTGGAAGGGTCGAGAATGGGTTAAGACGTGTACCAAGGCACAAGACAACATCTGCTTCGCTGATCAATTCCATACCAGCTTTGGATCCGTTGTATCCCAAAGGACCCGCAAACAAGGGGTGACCACCGGGGAACGCGTCATTATGCTGGTAGCCCACGCACACAGGTGCATCCAAGCGTTCCGCCAAGGCACGCGATGCATCGATGCCACCTTGGGACAAGACGACGCCGGCACCGTTTAGGATGACAGGGTGTTTTGCGTTTGACAGCAGTTTTGCCGCTTCTGCGATTGCGTTTTCACCGCCTGATGGGCGTTCGAATTCCACAACTGCGGGCAGGTCGACATCAATGATTTGTGTCCACATATCCCGTGGGATGTTCAATTGTGCAGGTGCAGACGCACGTTTGGCGTTCATGATTACGCGGTTGAGAACTTCGCACACACGCGATGGGTCGCGCACTTCTTCTTGATAGGCAACCATATCTTCGAACAATTTCATTTGTTCAACTTCTTGGAAGCCACCTTGGCCGATTGTTTTGTTCGCCGCTTGTGGCGTAACCAACAACAGTGGGGTGTGGTTCCAATAGGCTGTTTTCACAGCGGTCACAAAGTTCGTAATGCCGGGGCCGTTTTGTGCGATCATCATCGACATTTTGCCGGTCGCGCGGGTGTATCCATCGGCCATCATGCCGGCAGATCCTTCGTGCGCACAATCCCAGAATTTAATACCCGCTTTTGGGAACAGATCGGAAATAGGCATCATCGCCGATCCAATAATGCCAAAGGCGTGTTGGATGCCGTGCATTTGCAAAACTTTTACAAATGCTTCTTCGGTTGTCATTTTCATTGCGGTGTCTCCTTGAAAATCAGGGCTGTCGCCTTTTGCAGGAACCTTACGGGTATCGCAATATGTTCAATAGGGCCAGTTGGCTTTACGATTTAGGTCCAATTTCAGAAATCACATCGGAAATTATTTTTATCCCTTCGCGGATGCGCCCGTCAGGGATCGAAGAAAATGCAAGACGATAAAAATGATTAGGAATAGTGTCACCCGAAAAGAATGATCGCGCAGGTTCAATTAACACGCCATGCGGTTCGAGTTTACGTGCCAATTCGACGGTATTGATATGTTTTGGGGCTTGCATCCAAAAGGACGACCCACCTTTTGGCGGCGTCCCCGCGATGGTCAATCCAAATTCGGTGATCGCATCTTGCATCAAGGATCGGCGCATTTGAAATTGTCGCGCGGTGCGCTTGATCAACGCATCATAGTGACCCAAACTTAGGAAATATGCAGCCGTGCGCTGGATATGGCCAGGTGGATGGCGCAGGATTGATGCCCGCAGTGCGCGCGCTTCGCGGATAAAGGGTTCTGCCCCAACCAAATATCCCAACCGCAGCCCCGGAAATAGGGATTTGGAAAAGCTGCCCACGTAAATAACACGGCCGTCTTTGTCCAAGGATTTCAGGGCAGGGGTTGCTGCCGTCGTTGACGACATTTCAAATTCATAATCATCTTCCACGATCAAGGCATCCAATTGTGCCGCCCGTTGCAACAGATGGTGTCGTCGCTGCACGGGCATCGTCGTTGTTGTCGGACACTGATGACTTGGCGTCGTAAAAATGACCGATGCACCGTTTGGCACCGTGTCGGGGTTTAGTCCGTGTTTATCGACATCGACCGCTTCGACATGACAACGCGATTGATCCAAAATATCGCGCAGCGCTGGGTAACACGGGTTCTCAATCACCGCTGTGCGTCGCTGTGTCAGCAAGACTTGTGTCGCAAGCCACAACGCGTTTTGCGCCCCTAGCGTCACCAAGATCTGTTCAGGCTTTGCGAAAATTCCACGGCGCGGCAGGCTTTGGCGGGCGATGAATTCGACCAACATTGGATCGTCTTTGTCATAATAATCCGATGTCAGCGCATTAAAATCCTTGGCACCCAATGCGGTCAACGCACACAAACGCCAATTTGCATGATCAAATAGGTTTGGATCGGTTTGACCATAGATAAAGGGGTATTTGAATGTGGCCCAGTTTTGCGGCTTTTCTGGCCAGCTTCCACCGGTGAATTTTTGACCAATCGCGCGGGTCCAATCAATGGCATCGGTGGGTTCTATGGGTGTCGAATATTGTGTCGCCTCTGGCGCGGTGTCGGACACGAAATATCCCGAACGATCCCGCGACGTTATGTAATCGCTCGCCAATAATTCGGTATAGGCCAGCGTGACAGTCAGCCGGCTGACTTTCAAATGCCGCGCCAATGCTCGGGTGGACGGCAACCGTTCGCCCGTTCGAAAACGGCCGATCAGGATGCCTTGGGCGATCATCTGTTGGATGCGCGCCTGCAACGTCCCTTGAAAGTTCGTGTCGAGATAAAAGTTTTCTACAGGAATCGCCATGAGGGTATTTTATTGGACTAAAGCGGCAACGTAAACTGGACTTATGATTGATGCGGAAGAATCGACATGAATCATAGGCGCGTAATTGGTGGATAGAGTATCGAGCGATGGCTGGTCCACATGTCATACGTTGCTTTTGGACCTAAAAAGGACTACCCTTTTGGGTAGCGTTGCGTCCTTTGTTAATATGTCTATATTTAAAAAGTAAGATTTGATCGGGGTGTTTTGAGTGACGAATGAAGTTGATTTTGTTTCAACGCATCTAATTTTTGGTAAAAATTTGCGACAGCTGTGCAGGCGCGTCGGTACGATTGCCGAGGTTGCTGACAGTCTTGAAATAAACCGCGTACAGATGAACCGTATTTTGAATGGCGAGAGTTTTCCAAAGCCCGGCATGTTAAAGCGGATTTGCGAATATTTTAACGTCGATGCGCGGATTTTGCTGCAGCCGTTGGACGAATTGGAAACAGGTGCGTTCCAACCTCACGACGCGGATATTTCGGATGTTTGGAATTACACCTTGTTTGGGCGGGATTACTTTGTTCCTGAAAACATGTTGCAGGATATTCTGCCAGACGGTCTGCATCTCATGTATCGGCCGTCTTTTTTGATAGATACGCAAATTTGGATTGGGATGGTGCGCGTTTTTGTACGAAATGGTGCGCGCATGGTGCGGGGGGTGGATCCTGTCGCACCAGGCATGAAGCGGTCGGATTTGACGCCAATTTCTGCACGAGAATACAGAGGCGTGATGTTGCAAACCAATGAAGCGTTGTCGATTGTATATGCGACACGTGTGCCCAACAGCGTGTTGGGGGTGGATAATTTTTCGACACGCACATGGACGACGCGCGGATTTTTCCAAGGGCGCTGTATGATTATGAGTTCGGCAAATCCGATTGGAAAAAATGTCGTTCCCTGCATTTTGCAGCCGCTGGAGCAATCGACGTCGGATATTCTGAGCGCGGCGCGCAAGACTGGGTTTTGTCCGATTGCGGAGATTCCCCAAAAATACCAAAACTATCTTGCATCAGACGGGCTATGATTGGGCGCAGGCTGTCTGCGCCCAATCGTTTCCAATCAACCAAATACTTTGGTCAAAGCTTTATCAACGGCATCGGTAATATTGTCGATGTCGTCTGCTGTTGAAATCAACGCGGGGCTGAAGCACAGCGTATTGTTCAAGCCGGGTAAGGACCGGTTCGTCGCCCCGATGATCACACCTTGTGCGCCACATTCGGCCACAACCGCTTGGACCATCTTTTCATTTGCAGCTTCTTTGGTTGCACGATCTGCCACCAATTCCGCACCGCAGAATAAACCTTTGCCCCGAACATCACCAATCACCTTGTGCTTTTCAGCCAAGGCATTGAGGTTGTCCAACATCCGTGCGCCCATGACGTTGGTGTTGTCCAATAGGTTCTCATCTTCGATGATACGCATGTTTTCCAATGCCGCTGCAGGGCCTGCTGTACAGCCACCAAAGGTGGAAATATCGCGGAAATAGTTCATCGGATCAGAAGAGTCGTCTTTGAACATGTCAAAAACTTCCTCAGTCGTAACCAAACACGCAATCGCCGCATAGCCAGAGGCCACGCCTTTTGCCATTGTCACCATGTCTGGTTTGATGCCGTAATGTTGGTACCCGAACCAAGTTCCTGTGCGCCCAACGCCACAAACAACTTCGTCGATGTGAAGCAGGATATCGTATTTCTTGCAGATTTCTTGAACGCGTTCCCAGTATCCAACAGGGGGTGTAATCACGCCACCACCTGCGGTCACGGGCTCAAGGCACAATGCGCCGACTGTGTCTGGACCTTCGGCCAAGATCACTTCTTCAATCGCGTCAGCTGCGCGTTTGCCATAGGCTTCGCCTGTCAAATCCCACTGTGCGCGGTATTCAAGACAATGCGGCACCCGCACGAACCCGGGTGTAAAGGGGCCGTATTGTGCATTGCGCTCATCTTGACCACCGGCGGACAAACACGCAATCGTCGTGCCGTGATAATCACGCTCGCGGTACAACACTTTGTGCTTTTTGCCGCCATATCGTTTGTGCGCGATTTGGCGAACCATCTTGAACGCTTTTTCGTTCGCTTCTGACCCAGAGTTGCAGTAATAAACGCGCTTGAGGCCCGGCATCTTTTCGATCAGGCGCTCGGCGAACAATGACCCCGGGATAGAACCTGCAGAGCCTGCGAAATAATTGATCTTGACCAATTGATCACGCACTGCATCGGCGATTTCGGTACGGCCATAGCCAACGTTTACTGTCCAAACACCGCCAGAGACCGCATCAAGATACTCTTTCCCTTTTTGGTCCCAAACACGCATCCCTTTGCCTTCGACAATCACGCGGGGCTCGCCTGTTTCAAATGGCTTGTGCTGTGTCAGATGATGCCAAACATGCGCACGATCCGCATCTACAACGTGTGAGATGTCATTTTCACGAATAACGGTATTCATTTCGGAGTTCCTTTATACATTGCAGACGAGGGATTCCCTGCAGCGATCTTGATCTATTTGTATTGTTATCAAACATGGGGTCGCGGATAGGGCCAGATTTTTGAATGAATTAAGTCCAAAATTTGCGATCTCGACATATTTTTCTGCGGACATTAGGCTGAATTCGTTATGTTTTATGGGAAAAATGTCTGATTTTGATCAAAAATTATCTGATGCCCTGTTTGATAAATTCCGATTTTTTAGCAGAAAACAGTTGATCGAAAAACCGAAATAGGGTCGGATCAGAGTTGACCATCCAATGGTCGATAATGCTGCACATGTTGTGCGCAAGGCTTCGAAAAGAAAGCACGACAAAGGGAGTTTGTAATGAAAACTACACGTAAAATTCTATCATCAACCGCAGCGATTGCACTTGTTGCGTCCGCCCAAATGGCAAGCGCGGCAGATGAAATCACTGTTGCGTATTTCCTAGAATGGCCAATGCCATTCGAATACGCAAAGCAAATGGGCACATATGACGAAGTCATGGGCACCAAAATCAACTGGGTCAGCTTTGATTCCGGTGTAAAGATGTCTGCAGCGATGGCATCAGGTGATGTTCAATTGTCTGTCAGCCAAGGTGTTCCACCTTTCGTGGTTGCGACATCAGCAGGCCAAGACTTGCAAATCTTGGACGTGGCCGTCAGCTATGCCGACAACGACAACTGTGTTGTGCGCTCTGACTTGGAAATCGACAAAGACAGCGCAGGCGAATTGGCCGGTAAAAAAGTTGCTGTTCCACTGGGCACAGCTGCGCATTATGGGTTCCTAAAGCAAATGTCGCATTTTGGTGTTGATGTTGGTTCAATGGAAGTCGTCGACATGGATCCACCAGATGGCGCAGCGGCGATTGCACAGGGTGCAGTGGATATGTTCTGTGGCTGGGGCGGTTCGCTACGTCGTGCAAAAGAACATGGCAACGTTTTGTTGACCGGTGCAGAAAAAGAAGCGCTTGGCATTCTTGTGTTTGACGTCACATCCGGCCCTGCGGCTTGGGTTGCGGAAAACAGCGATATGGTCGCGAAATTCCTAAAAGTGACAGCAGATGCTAACGCAATGTGGGCGGACGAAGCAAACCGTGCACAGATGCTGCCAGTGATCGCAAAAGACGCTGGTATGGATGAACAAGCAACGGCTGACACAATGGCAACATTCGTGTTCCCGACCGTGGATGAGCAGCTGTCTGCCAAATGGCTTGGCGGCGGCGCACAAGATTTCATGAAAGGCGTTGCAGACGTATTCGTCGAGGCAAAATCGATCGACTCTGCTCTTGAAAGCTATGCGGGTGCAGTCAACACAGGACCGCTTGCAGCTGCAAAAGGCATGTAATCACACCAACAAGCTATTGGGGCAAGGGGGATAAAACCCTTGCCCTTTTTTACAAACTCGAAAGGTCGAAGATGAGCGGTTTGTCGATCAACAATATTTCTATGCGATTTGATCTGCCCAATGGCAGTTCTGTTCAGGCATTGAAAAACGTATCCTTGGATTTGCGTCCGGGTGAATTGATGTCTGTCCTTGGTCCCTCTGGATGTGGGAAAACAACCCTGTTGAACATCGTTGCGGGGTTTTTGGCCCCCACAGAAGGACAGATCGAATTGAATGGGCAACGCGTCACGGGCCCAAGCGCGGAACGCGGCATGGTGTTTCAACAAGGCGCTTTGTTTGAATGGATGAGCGTGCGCGAAAACGTCGGTTTTGGTCCACGCATGAAGGGTGCAGACAAGGTCGAAACCCGCAAAAAAGTGGACGATCTTCTAGACATCGTCGGTCTGGGCGATTTCAAAGAAAAGGCTGTTTACGAACTGTCGGGCGGGATGCAGCAACGTGTGGCTTTGGCCCGTTGTCTGGCAAACGATCCGGACGTCATTTTGATGGATGAACCTTTGGGCGCATTGGATGCGCTGACTCGCGAAAAAATGCAGTCTCTGGTTCTGAAACTTTGGAAAGAAACGGGTAAAACAATTATCTTGATCACCCACTCTGTGGAAGAGGCGCTGTTATTGGGGGAACGCCTGTTGGTTATGGCTCCACGTCCCGGTCGTATTCACCGCGAATATCGTCTGCCCTTTGCCGATTTGGGCGTCGGTCAGGATCTGCGCGAGGTCAAGAAACATCCTGACTATGCCCGCACACGCGAAGAAATTTTAAGCATGATCTGGGATATGGAAGAAGAAATCATGGGCCGTTCGGAGGAAGCACAATGAATGTATTATCGCTTTTGATCAACGAATTGGTCGATATTACAATCCTATTTGTGACGTCGCTGCCGTATTTCGCCGTGTATATCGGAATTATTTTGGCCACTTTGGGCATTTGGCGGATGGTCAAGCGTATGCTCACGCCAAAGAAAGATTTTGGATCCCTGAAAACTGTGACCTTTGGCGATGAAAGCGCGGTTTCGTCCAATTTTGTGGCCTCGGTTGTTTCCATCGTTTTGATCTTTTTGATCTGGGGGGCTTTTACCGGATCCAAGATGATCCCATCCTTCCTGCATGTGCCTGGCGCCTTTACGGGTGAGATTTCGTTTACATACACCGCCGAAAATGCGGATGGTGTGTCCGATCAGGCGGATGTACTGATTGTTGTTCACGAATTGGGTCAAGACCCCGTTGTGCCAGATATGGCCGATGGTGACGGATGGGCGAAAAATGATGTCATGGCTGTTCAAGCCTATCGCAGCAAGCTGTTGTTGTGGGACAAAAATGACGAGTTTGACCGCAAATCGGGCGCAAAGATTACCGCAATCAATGGCCAGCTCGTCGCTGAGGGTGGCGAAGTTGAAATTGGAAACGCCCGCATCGCTGTCACGGATAAGGGCACAATCAATGTGGTTCCCGCGACAGGATGGCAGATGGAACCAATTTGGTTGCCCGCACCTGAAAATGTGTTCGTCAACCGCTTTGGTCAGATCTGGTCAGAAGGGTACAAGAACTATTCCTTGGGTGAACACCTTGGCTATTCCTTGTTCCGCGTGGTTGTCGGGTTCTTGTTTGGCGCGTTGATCGGTATCCCGCTGGGTTATGCTATGGGGTTGAACGACTGGTTCCGCGGTTGGTTTGATCCGATTGTGGAATTCATGCGCCCCGTGCCGCCGCTTGCTTTGATCCCGCTGATCATCATTTGGTTTGGTATCGGCGAGGTTGGCAAAGTCATCTTGTTGACGCTTGCTGCGCTTTGGATCATGACGATTGCTGCGCGTGCGGGTGTGTCTGGGGTGCGTATTTCCAAGGTGCACGCCGCCTATTCCTTGGGCGCAAGCAAATGGCAAATCATGCGGTTTGTGATTATCCCGAACTCGCTTCCTGAAATCTTTACAGGTGCGCGGGTTGCGATGGGGGTCTGTTGGGGCACTGTTGTTGCCGCCGAATTGGTCGCCGCGGAAAAGGGTATCGGTATGATGATCATGACCGCGTCGAAATTCCAGCAAACCGATATTGTTATCCTTGGCATCGTTATGATCGGAATCATCGGCTTTGGGATCGACATGTTCGTGCGGTGGATGGAACGTGTCATGGTCCCTTGGAAGGGCCGCGGATAATATTAAATTTCCTATCCCGTGACGGTTTCGTCGCGGGATAGGTCGCATTTATTTTCTATTCTTCAACGATAGACAAAACCTATCAAATAACGAAAAATCATTATTGAATTGGGGATCAAACTGCGTCACACGGACGGTGAACACAAATAAGGATCCGTCATGTCCACCCTTGCCGCGCCCAATGAAAATGATCTGAAAGATCTTATTTCTTCGCATCTTAATCTCGAAGGGCCAATGCTGCCCATTTTGCACGCCCTTCAGCATGCTTATGGTTACATTCCTGCGCTTGCTCATGGTTTGATTGCAGAGGCGCTGAACATCACCAAAGCCGAGGTTCATGGCGTTATCAGCTTCTATCACGATTTCCGCGAAAAACCTGCCGGAACGCATGTGATCAAGCTATGTCGTGCCGAAGCATGCCAATCCGTTGGCGCAAATGCGTTTGCGGCGGATACGTTGAAAAAACTCGGGCTGGATTGGCATGAAACATCTGCGGATGGGGCAATCACAATCGAACCGGTGTATTGTTTGGGTCTTTGTGCCTGCGCACCTGCTGCGATGGTTGATGATCGCTTGGTCGCCCGCGTGGATGGGGCAAAGATGGACAAAATTCTAAAGGAACTTGGCGCATGAAAATTTACGTCCCTCTCGACAGCGCCGCAGTCGCATTAGGCGCAGATGATTTGGCCGATGCCATCGTTGCAGCCGCGGCGGATCGCAACATCGAGGTGCAGGTGATCCGCAACGGATCGCGCGGCATGGCGTGGCTTGAGCCGCTGGTAGAAATCGAAACAGATGCGGGCCGTATCGGGTATGGCAATGTTGATGCCTCTGACGCTGCTGCGCTTTTGGATGGGAAATTGTCCAGCTTGGGCAAGGTCGATGACCTTCCATTCTTGGCCCGTCAAACGCGCCTGACCTTTGCACGCTGTGGTGTGATTGATCCTCTCGATTTGACCGATTACCAAGCGCATGGTGGATTGGCCGGCTTGCGCCGTGCGGCACAGATGGACCAAGCCGCCATCGTGGACGAGGTGACGAAATCTGGTCTGCGCGGTCGCGGCGGGGCAGGGTTCCCAACGGGGATCAAATGGAAAACCGTGTCTGACGCAACTGCGGATCAAAAATATATCGTTTGCAACGCAGACGAAGGCGATAGCGGCACATTTGCCGACCGCATGATCATGGAAGGCGATCCCTTTTCCCTCATCGAAGGTATGGCGATTGCCGGTCTGGGTGTCGGTGCGACCAAGGGCTATGTCTATTTGCGCTCGGAATACCCCGTTGCTATTCGCGTGATGCGCGCCGCAGTTCAGGCCGCCCGCAAAGGCGGCGTTTTGGGTGCCGACGTCATGGGATCTGGGCGCGCGTTTGACATGGAAATCCGTGTTGGCGCAGGCGCGTATGTCTGCGGCGAAGAAACAGCGCTGTTGAATTCGTTGGAAGGCAAACGTGGCACGGTGCGCGCAAAACCGCCTCTGCCTGCGCTCGAGGGGTTCATGGGCCGCCCAACGGTCGTCAACAACGTCATAAGCTTGGCCAGTGTGCCTGTGATCTTTGAAAAAGGCGCAGATCATTACGCAAACTTTGGTGTCGGTCGTTCGCGCGGCACAGTGACCCTGCAAATTGCGGGTAACGTAAAACACGGTGGTTTGTTTGAAACCGCATTCGGGACCACATTGGGTGAAGTTGTCAATGACATCGCAGGCGGCACGGCATCTGGTCGCCCTGTGAAAGCGGTGCAGGTCGGTGGCCCATTGGGGGCCTATATGCCTGTGTCGAAATTTGACACGCCCATGGGCTATGAAGAATTCGATCAAAACGGTGGTCTGATTGGACATGCCGGTTTGGTCGTGTTTGACGACAGCGCAGACATGCTTCAAATGGCGCGGTTCGCGATGGAATTCTGCGCGGTGGAAAGCTGTGGCAAATGCACGCCTTGCCGCATTGGCGCGGTGCGCGGTGTGGAAACCATTGACCGCATTGCCCAAGGCGACGGTGCGGCGATTGAATTGCTGACCGACCTGTGTGAAACGATGAAAGACGGATCGCTCTGTGCACTGGGCGGGTTTACCCCGTTCCCTGTCATGTCAGCATTGACCCATTTCCCCGATGAATTCGCGGCGCAAAAGCAGGCCGCAGAATGACCGACGCTGTAAAAGGACCTGCGTCCTATTTCCCGTCGATTGAAAAGAAATATGGCCAACCGATAGATCATTGGTTGGCGTTGGTCGCCACGAAAACCGAATTGAAACATATGGAAATCGTGGCGTGGTTAAAAACGGATTTTGGCCTAGGGCACGGCCATGCAAACGCAATCGTAGCCTATGTTTTGGCTGGCCTGAAAAAAGGGGCATGAGATGAAAGATTTTATTATTCCTTGGACCGATGATCGCGATCTGGGCACACCTGCGGCGCAGGGGGCTCCTGTAACGCTGACCATTGATGGCAATGCGATCACTGTCCCTGCGGGAACCTCGGTGATGCGGGCGTCTGCCTTGGCGGGGATCAGTGTTCCCAAACTTTGCGCGACCGATTCAATCGAAGCGTTCGGGTCTTGTCGCTTGTGCGTCGTCGAAATCGAAGGACGTCGCGGCACGCCTGCGTCATGTACGACGCCGGTGGCTGATGGCATGGTTGTTCACACACAATCGTCCAAAGTGCGCAAAATCCGCAAAGGCGTGATGGAACTATATATCTCTGATCATCCACTGGATTGTTTGACCTGTTCGGCAAATGGTGATTGCGAATTGCAAGACATGGCCGGTGCGGTTGGTCTGCGTGATGTGCGCTATGAGGCGCCAGAAAACGCCGAAATGGCAAACCACTTCGAGGTGCGCAATACATCGGGTGAAGCCAATCCGGATTATCTGCCCTGTGACAGCTCGAACCCGTATTTCAATTATGACCCCAGCAAATGTATCGTGTGCAACCGCTGTGTGCGCGCCTGCGAAGAGGTCCAAGGTACCTTTGCCCTGACCATCGAAGGCCGCGGCTTTGACAGCCGTGTGTCTGCAGGCGGTCCTTTGGACAATTTCTTGTCCTCTGATTGTGTCAGCTGCGGTGCTTGTGTGCAGGCTTGCCCGACGGGGACATTGGTTGAAAAATCCGTCGTTGAATTGGGCACGCCCGAACGGTCCGTTGTCACAACCTGTGCCTATTGCGGTGTCGGATGTTCGTTCAAGGCCGAACTGCAAGGCGATCAATTGGTCCGCATGGTTCCGTTCAAGAACGGCAAAGCCAACCGTGGCCATTCCTGCGTAAAAGGGCGCTTTGCCTATGGTTACGCGACGCACAAGGATCGGATCCTCAATCCAATGATCCGCGACACCATTGATGAGCCATGGCGCGAAGTGTCGTGGGAAGATGCCCTGACATTCACCGCAAACAAATTGCGCGGGATCCAAAAAACCTATGGCAAAAAGTCGGTGGGCGTGATCACGTCAAGCCGGTGCACAAACGAAGAAACCTATTTGGTGCAAAAATTGACCCGCGCTGTGTTTGGAAACAATAACACAGATACATGCGCGCGCGTGTGCCATTCGCCCACAGGCTATGGGTTGGGCCAAACGTTTGGGACATCTGCAGGGACACAAGACTTTGATAGCGTCGAACACACAGACGTTGTGATCGTGATCGGTGCGAACCCAACCGATGGCCACCCCGTGTTTGCATCGCGTTTGAAAAAACGCCTGCGTCAGGGTGCAAAATTGATCGTTATCGATCCGCGCCGCATTGATCTGGTGAAATCTGCGCATATTGCCGCGTCGCATCACCTGCAACTGCGTCCAGGTACCAACGTGGCAACTGTCACCGCGATTGCCCACACGATTGTGACCGAAGGCCTGATGAACCAAGACTTTATCCAATCCCGCTGTGATTGGGAAGAATTCCAAGAATATGCAGAATTCATATCCCAAGATCGCCACAGCCCTGAGGCCACCGAAGCCGTGACAGGCATCCCCGCCGCAGAATTGCGCGCAGCGGCGCGTCTGTTTGCAACAGGCGGCAACGGCGCGATCTATTACGGTTTGGGTGTTACAGAACATAGCCAAGGATCAACAACCGTCATGGGCATTGCAAACCTTGCCATGCTGACAGGCAACATCGGCCGCAAAGGTGTGGGTGTGAACCCGCTACGTGGTCAAAACAACGTGCAAGGGTCCTGTGATATGGGATCGTTCCCGCACGAATTGCCCGGCTATCGCCATGTCAAATTGCCCGAAGTACGTGCAATCTTTGAACAAGCGTGGGGCGTTGAGATTGATCCAGAACCAGGTCTGCGCATTCCAAACATGTTGGATGCGGCCGTCGAAGGCACCTTCAAGGCGCTCTATTGCCAAGGCGAGGATATCTTGCAATCTGATCCCGACACCAAACACGTGGCAGCAGGTTTGGCCGCGATGGAATGTGTGATCGTGCATGATCTGTTCCTGAACGAAACCGCGAACTATGCCCATGTCTTCTTGCCCGGATCGACGTTCTTGGAAAAAGACGGCACATTCACCAATGCCGAGCGCCGCATAAACCGCGTGCGTCGCGTGATGGAACCGCGCAATGGCTATGCAGATTGGGAAGTCACTCAACTTCTTGCCAATGCGATGGGGGCGGGATGGTCCTATACCCATCCAAGCGAAATCATGGCGGAAATCGCGTCAACAACGCCGTCCTTTGCAAATGTGACCTATGAGTTGTTGGAAGAACGCGGTTCAGTTCAATGGCCCTGCAATGATGCAAACCCCGATGGCACACCGTTGATGCACGTTGACGGGTTTGTCCGTGGCAAGGGGCGCTTTATCGTCACGGAATATGTGGCCACGGATGAACGCACAGGGCCGCGGTTCCCATTGCTGCTGACGACAGGGCGGATTTTGTCGCAATATAACGTGGGTGCGCAAACACGACGGACCGAAAACGTGGTTTGGCATGATCAGGATGTGTTGGAAATTCACCCACATGATGCGGAAAATCGCGGTGTCAAAGACGGTGATTTCATTAAATTGGCATCGCGCTCTGGCGAAACCACGCTGCGGGCAAAAATCACCGATCGTGTGTCACCCGGTGTGGTTTACACAACCTTCCACCATCCTGATACACAGGCCAATGTGATCACGACCGATTATTCTGACTGGGCGACAAACTGTCCGGAATACAAGGTCACAGCCGTTCAAGTCAGCCCTTCAAACGGCCCATCTGATTGGCAAGAGGAATACAACGCCCAAGCAGAGCGTGCGCGCCGTATCCTGCCCGCCGCTGAATAATGGTCAACTCCGCCTATCAATCGCACACAGCACTCCACTGTGATGACACGTCGTCATCACAGGTGGATCGCGATGTGGCGATTGAAACGGCGGTCGCGATCTCGATCAATGGCACGACGCATGCGGTCATGATGTGTAGCCCCACAGATTTGCGTGATTTCGCAATCGGCTTTGCCCTCACCGAAGGGATCATCACCGCGCTCGATCAAATCGAAAGCCTTGAGTTCATCGAACACGCCACCGGGATCGAGGCACAGTTTTGGCTGGCCGAAGACAGCGCGCGTCCCTTTTTGGCCCGCCGTCGCGCGATGGCAGGCCCTGTGGGATGCGGGCTCTGCGGGATCGACAGCTTGGAACAAGCTGTGCGCCCCCTTCCCGTTGTTCCGACAACACAGGTTGATTTCGATCCAGTGCATATAGGTATGGCGACCGACCGCTTGCGCGATCTCCAACCGTTGCACGACAAAACCCATGCCGTGCATGCGGCGGGTTTCATGGATGAAACCGGCCAAATCATCGTCGCCCGCGAAGACGTGGGTCGCCACAATGCGCTGGACAAAGTGATTGGCGCGCTCGCCTGCGCGGCCAACCCTGCCGCGTCGGGGGCGATTGTCTTGACCTCCCGCGTTTCTGTCGAAATGGTGCAAAAAACCGCAATGATCGGGGCGCCGATGATTGTCGCAGTGTCTGCGCCAACGTCTCATGCTCTTGAATTGGCACATACCGCCAACATCACCCTATGCGCACGGGCGCATGGTGGTGAATTCGATTGTTATACTCATCCGTTCCGCTTGAAAGGACACCGCTAATGTCACCTGAAAAAATGGTTCGTTCTGCAAATCAGATTGCGACATTCTTCAAAACCCAACCGGGCAGCGATCAAATCGAAAAAGTCGCGGCACATCTTCGTGATTTTTGGGATCCGCGGATGCGCGAACAGTTGCTTGCCTATGTCAAATCAGATGGCAAAGACCTTGATGACCTCGTTTTACAAGCCTCACAAAAGCTATAAGATCCAACCCCTATTTCACTTTTGAAAAAATACTCTGGGGGTGTGGGGGCAACGCCCCCACCTTGGTCAGATTGCGCAGCAATCTGACATTATGTCTTGTCCGGCGACCCATCTGCGATGACATCTGCATCCTCGATAATGCTCGGTACAATTTCCATCTGCTCTGATGTGGGCGCGGGTGTCCCCATCAACAATGGTAACATTTCCAACCCAGTGGTCGTGGCGACCGATGCGCTGGGCGGCACGCGCCAAGACAACGTATCAAACGCATCGCAACTGTCGCAGATCGGCGCCCAATCATCATGCACGGTGTTACATTTGTCACAAACCCAACTTGGTCCGCGACGGGCTGTCAATGTCTTGGCCAGCCATCCGCGCACTACGGTATCGTCGCTGCCTTCACCACGCTCAATCGCGGCCATGATGGTCAGAACGCGTGCATCCGGATCCTTTTCAACCGCATCACCCAAGGCACGGCGTGCACCAGGGAAATCTTCGGCCGCAAGATTAAGTTCTGCCATCATCAAACGCGTTTCAAGATGGCTTTCATTTGCTTTCGCCAACGCGGTGAAACGTTTCAACCGCGCGGTCGGTGTTTCATTCGGCTCGATCTCGGAAAACGCAGCCGCAAGATCGGGATGTGGTTGCGACGCCCATGCCTTTTTGATCACGCGTGTCGCCAATTTTGGTTTCCCATCCGCGATATATCCACGTGCTGCCATGCAGGCCGCGGGAACCAAATCGGGTGACAATTTATTCGCCTCAATCGCGGCCTCGCGGGCGTCAATACTGTTGCCTTCGGCAATCACATCCTTGGCTTGCGACAGCGCCAAAACCGCGTCACGTCGTTTGTGCAAGTCGCGTGGCAACGTGCCGTTTTTCAACTTTGCCGCCAATGTTTTGCGCGCACCCGACCAATCGGCGCTTTGCGCTTGTAATTGCAACAACACGTCTTGGGTTTCGGTGTGGCGTGGTTTCAGGTCATAGGCTTTTTCCGCAAGTTTCAATGCAACCTCGGTATTGCCATCTGCAAGTCGTTGTTTCAACAACCCACGCACCCCAACAAATTTGGTTTCAGGGTCCTTCAACAGTGATTTGTAGACTTGTTCCGCTTTTGCCTTGTCTCCTGCCATTTCGGCAGCCTGCGCTGCCAATAGATTTGTCAAAGCAGGCTTTTGCAAATAGCTTTCGGCTTTTCTTGCTTTGCTCATTGCGGCCGCGGCATCGCCTGATGCGATGGCCAACATGCCCTCGGACAGCGCTTGGTATCCTTTGCGTTCGCGATTGCGGAAAAAGTAACGCGACATCGCGGTTTCATCGCCGTTGATGAACTTTAAGATTGCAACCAACAATGCCAATACCTTGAGAACCAGCCAAATCACGACCGTCAACGCGATCAATGCCATAACGGCTTGGATCGGGCTAAAGGTATATTCAACCCCTGCAAGGGTGATCATAACATTGCCCAGAACGCGATTTTGCGCGTCCATCAAATAGGTGGCCCCCATAGCAAGGCCGGCAACAATGACCAAGAACAGTAAAATCTTGAATAGAGAATTAAGCATTATAAGGTCCTCTTACTGTCCTAGCTCATTTAACAAGCTGTTCACGGCATCCGACGCCGCGACGCGTGTTTTTGCGGCATCCATCCATTCGGACATTTGTGCCTGCGCGTCTGTGCTCAGCTTTGAAATTTCTGCCAAGGCCTCCGATAGTTTGCCTTGACGTACCGCGGCTTCGGCACGTGATAGAATTGCGTCGGGATCATCGCCGTCTTTTGGTGTCACGGAACGGGCGTTGAATTGCGATTTCAGGAAATTCCCAAGTTTTGCCAATCCTTGGCCTTGGTCCATTTCGGATCGTGCGGTCGCCAAGGCATCGCGTGCGGCAGTGCCAAAACTGTTTGAGAGGTCGGAAATGGTGGCGACCCCATTTTCTGCCGCGGCACTAAGTTCGGCAGGAACCGATCCGTCCAAGGCTTGGCCGAGGTCATCTAGAACATCGCCAAATCCCAAACCACTGTCCATGGCAACGCTGATTTTATCCAACGCCCCGCGCAGCGTGGCCGCGCGCGCGGCATCTTCGGCGGCTTGGGCCTTGGTTTTAGCATCCTCCATGAACCCTTGAAGTTCGGTACGTTGCGTGGCGAGGTATTCGTTGATGCTTTCGATTTCGGCGCGATACTTGGCAACCAAATCGTCGGGGATCGCAGATTCGATGGTAGATTTTTCCAATGCGCTCAGGCGCTCATCCAGTTGCGTCATCTGATCAGACAGCGCTGCGATATCCTTGCCGACTGTTGAAAGCGTGTTGTTGATCTCGGTGGTGGCAGCCGAAAAATCTGCGGCGGTCACGTCAGCGGTAGGACGCGCGTCCAAATCCGAAATTTTCGCTGTAACATCTTCAAGCGTCGCTCTTGTGGCGGTTTCAAATTCGATTTGCGCGGCATCTTTAGGCCACAGCGGGCTTTGTTGTTGGGTCAAAACCGCCACCCCAAATCCAAGGCCTGCACAGATGATCCCACCCAATAGCATCGGAACGAATGTCGATTTTTCCTTTGGTGGTACGGGTGTCGCGGTGGCTGAAGTCGTATCTTCGCCGTTTGGAGTGTCGTTGTCCCCGTCTGGTTCCGCGACATCTGGTTCTGTTTTGGTGTCTAGAGCTTGGTCAAGATCTTCGTGTGATGTGCTGTCAGCCTCTGGTGCTGCATCGGCGTCCAAGATCACGTCGGCTTGATCGCTTGATTTTACTGTCTCATCCGCCATGTTTTTCCTCGGTTCCGCATCATTTTGTAATTTCGACATGTCTAACCAATACTTTTTAGATATAGGTATTCCACGCATGGCATACCGCAGATTTCATGGATGGTCCATCTGGACACGATGCCACGTCGACCATTTTGACGCCAGAGTTGTCAAAAATCGCTGCGACCTTTTGGCTTATGGCGATGATATGCCAATTCGGGCGTGGCTGTTCCACTGACAGTAGTAATCGAGCACTGCGCGCAGAAAATAGGGGAAGAATAACAGGGTTTCCCCCCGAAAGCAGAGCGCGGAGCGCAGGATCGGGATCGACAGCCGATTGTTCGTACCCGATGACCCGATCGATTTCGACCCCAACGCCCGCGGCAGATGACACAAGATCAACGGAAATATATGTTCCACTGATGTATAATGCGGGTCTTTGAACCGTTTCGGACGCCATGATGTGTATCAAATCTTGGGCTGTGCCCTTTGCGTCATGGACCTTGCCTCCGATCACACCTGCGGCCGCAGCCGTTTTTGACCCCACACAAAAACATGGTTTTGCGGGTAAATTCCAACGAAATGCGGCGTCGACCCCCTGCGCGGATGTGAAAACATAAGATCCGTAGCGCTCGACATCAATCGAGGGGCGTTCCCTAAACGACATCTGCTGCAAAGGGTGCTGCACAATCTGCGCATTGGGCAGAGCGTGCCCTAGATCCAGGGCAAATTCGTCAGAACCGTCCTTGGGGCGGGTCAAAATGATTACGGGGTCGCGTGCATCGCGCTGCGGCATGGGATTGTCTGTCATTTGTTTCAATGTTACCTGCGATAGAAACGCCTTACAATGGACCAATCAATGGCTGACCGCGAATTTCTTGTTTTAGGATTAGAAAGCAGTTGTGACGACACTGCCGCGTCTGTCGTGCATTTTGATGCCCTTGGACAGGCCACGATTAAATCATCCGTGGTGATGGGGCAAAATAACCTGCACGCCGATTTCGGGGGGGTCGTTCCCGAAATTGCTGCGCGCGCCCATGCTGAGCGGATCGATATCTGTGTGGAGCGTGCGATGCATGACGCGGCAATCCCGCTGTCATCGGTGGATGCGATTGCTGTGACGTCGGGGCCGGGATTGATCGGCGGGGTGTTATCGGCCGTGATGTGTGCCAAGGGATTGGCCAAGGGGCTGGGAAAACCCTTGATCGGGGTCAACCATCTTGCGGGGCACGCATTGACCCCGTGCTTAACAGATGGCGTTGCTTTTCCGTATTTGATGTTACTGGTCTCGGGTGGCCATTGTCAGTTCTTATCTGTGCAAAGCCCAACCGAATTCACCCGCTTGGGCGGGACAATTGACGATGCCCCAGGCGAAGCATTCGACAAGGTTGCCCGTCTTTTGGGGCTGGAACAACCCGGGGGGCCCCATGTTGAACGTTGGGCCAAATCAGGCGATGCAAAACGGTTTCGCTTTCCTCGCCCTTTGTTGGATCGGGATGGATGCGATATGTCGTTTTCTGGGTTAAAGACCGCCTTGCTGCGCACCCGTGATCAATTGCTGGCAGACCAAGGGGGGCTTTATGATACCGATATCGCCGATATTTGTGCAGGGTTTCAGGCCGCGGTCGGGGATGTTTTGGCGGAAAAGCTTTCGCGTGCGCTGCATGTGTTTTTGGCGGCACATCCGACGGGGCGAACCGTCGCGGTGGCGGGTGGCGTTGCAGCCAATGAATACCTTCGCGGTCGATTGATGTCGGTATGTGCCGATCATGGGATGACGTTTTTGGCCCCACCGCTTGCGCTATGTACCGATAACGCGGCAATGATCGCTTTTGCCGGTGGTGAATTGTTTCGTATAGGGCAAATCGATGGTCAACGTCTTTCGGCCCGCCCTAGATGGCCATTAGACAACTCGCAGCCTGCGTTGTTGGGCAGCGGCAAGAAAGGGGCAAAGGCATGACAATATCTATCATTGGCGCAGGTGCTTTTGGAACGGCTCTTGGCATTGCGCTTGCGCGCGATGGCCGAGACGTGACGCTTTGGGCCCGTAATCCAACGGCTGCGGCGCATATGACCCAAGCACGTGAGAATACGGCAAAACTGCCCGATATCGCGTTTCCGCCATCCCTTCGGGTCATATCCGATATGGCTGAGGCCTGCGAAAGTGACATTCTGCTGATGTCGGTCCCCATGCAACAATTGCGCGGTGTTGTCCAATCCCATGCCGATGCGCTGCGGGACAAGGCTTTGGTCGCCTGTTGCAAAGGGTTTGAGGTATCAACAGGCACGGGGCCTTGCGGGGTTTTGGAAACCGTGTCGTCCCACGTTGCCATTCTGACGGGGCCAAGTTTTGCCCATGACATTGCGCGCGGCCTGCCAACGGCGCTGACCCTTGCGGCCAAGGATGCGGATTTGGGCGAAAGACTGCAATCCGAATTGGGGACGTCCACGCTTCGCCTGTATCGCACGACCGATACAATCGGCGCGGAATTGGGGGGTGCGTTAAAGAACGTGATTGCGATCGGATGCGGGGCAACCATTGGTGCGAATTTGGGTGATAGCGCGCGTGCCGCCTTGATGACGCGCGGCTATGCAGAAATGTTACGCATGGCGCGTGCATTGGGCGCGGACCCACAGACATTGGCGGGATTGTCAGGATTTGGCGATTTGTCGCTGACCTGCATGTCCGCAGGGTCACGCAACTATCGCTTTGGCGTGGCTTTGGGGGCAGGCGAACCTTTTGACAAAAACATCACCGTCGAAGGGGCCGCAACCGCAAGCGCCGCATTGACGAAGGCCAAAGAATTCGGTTTGGATATGCCCATCACCCAAGCGGTGGATGATTTGATCCACGGCCGACTGGACATCACCAACGCAGTGCAGATGCTGCTGTCACGACCACAAAAGGAAGAATGATGCTGATTGCTTTGATCGCGAAAGATAAAAAAGACCACCTTGAGACCCGCAAAGCGAACCGCGATGCACATTTGGCCTATATCAAGGAAACAGGCGTTGTCGCCCAAGCGGGCCCGTTTTTGGATGACGCAGGCATGATGTGCGGATCCTTGGTTGTTTTGGACGTCGCGGATATGGCCGCGGCACAAAATTGGGCCAACAATGACCCTTATGCCAAGGCCGGATTGTTCGAAACGACCGAATTGATCCAGTGGAATAAAGTGATCTAAATGGCGTATTGGCTGTTCAAATCCGAACCCGAAACTTGGGGATGGGACGACCAAGTTGCCAAAGGCGACGCGGGCGAAGAATGGAACGGCGTGCGTAATTACCAAGCGCGCAACAACATGCGTGCAATGGCGATCGGGGATCGCGGGTTTTTCTATCATTCCAATAAAACCCGCGAAATCGTCGGCGTGGTCGAAGTGATCGCGCTGTCCCATCCCGACAGCACAACAGACGACCCGCGGTGGGATTGCGTTGATATCAAAGCGGTACACCCCGTCGTGACACCCGTCACCTTGGATCAGATCAAGGCACACCCAGAGTTGAGCGAAATGGTTTTGGTCAAAAGCTCGCGCCTATCTGTTCAGCCGGTGCGGGAACATGAATGGAACATCATTTGTGCGCTTGCGGGTATCGACGCGTAGAACCCTGACCAGTCGCCCCGATGCCGCGCTTTAGAAAATGCTTGACTTTCGCGGTAAAAACCGTCAAACGGCGGCATTGCTGCGCTGCCGCGTGAGCGTGCCCAACAAATGTCAGTATTGGACGATGGGTGCAGCAGCATTTTCCCTTACCCCATCACGCAGGGTTAATTGGTCGCCTAGATTGCGGGAATGTGCCCGTAGTCTTAAAGGTGGCTCCCCTGCTGTATATCCGCACTCTGCGGCTATGGCACATTCTTTTGGGCTTCCCAAAAGCAAGGACGTATATGTTTGACTTTGACATGCTGGGTTTGAACCCCGCACTTAAGGCGGCGTTAGACCGCATGAAATTTTCGCAACCCACCCCAATTCAGGCCCAAGCGATCCCGCTTGCCATGGATGGACATGACATCATGGGGCTGGCACAAACCGGCACTGGTAAAACCTTGGCCTTTGGTTTGCCTCTTTTGGACATGCTTTTGGCGGTCCCCGGTAAACCTGCCCCCATCACACCAAAGGCGTTGATTTTGGCCCCGACGCGCGAATTGGTTAACCAAATCGCCGACAGCCTTGCCAATATGGCACAAGGCACCAAATTGCGTATCGTAACAGTTGTGGGTGGTCAGTCGATCACCAAACAAATGCAGGCCTTGAAACGCGGTTGTGATGTTTTGGTCGCGACACCTGGTCGTTTGATTGACCTCATGGAACGCAAGGCTGTCATCTTGAACCAAGTTGGCTATCTTGTTTTGGACGAAGCTGACCAAATGCTGGATATGGGTTTTGGCCAAGCGCTCCAACGCATTGAACCTGCATTGGGCACACCGCGTCAAACCATGCTGTTTTCGGCGACAATGTCGAAACCAATGGAAAAAATTGCGGCAACCTATTTGACAAACCCTCGCAAGGTCCAAGTCTCGCAAGAAGGCAAAGCGGCAGATAGTGTTGAGCAATCCGTTCACATCATCGCCGAGTCAGTGAAGAACGAAGTCCTTCGCGAAGTGTTGAACCAAGATCGCGACGCAACCACTTTGGTCTTTGTCAGAACCAAGTTTGGGACTGAAAAATTGATGAAGGCGCTGCGCAGCGAAGGCTATAACGCAGATTCAATTCATGGCAACAAAAGCCAAAGCCAACGTGACCGCGCCATCAAAGCGTTCCGCGACGGCAAAACAACCATTTTATGCGCCACCGATGTGGCTGCTCGGGGGATTGATATTCCCGAAGTTGCACGTGTGATCAACCTGAACCTGCCCGAACAACCCGATTCTTATGTGCATCGGATCGGTCGTACGGGCCGTGCGGGCCGCTCCGGTATTGCGATTTCGCTATGTAGCACGACCGAAGTGCCGTTGCTGCGCGATATCGAAAAACTGATGAAAATGGAAATTCCAGTGGCCAGTGGCGCTGAGTTGTTGCGCAATCTGGAGCCCCCCAAGGGTGCCGCACCGAAAAAATCTGGCAGCGGTCGTCGTCGGTTTGGCGGCGGCGGTGGCGGCGGTAAACCCGACGGCGCGAAACGCCCCCATCGTGGCGGTGGTGGCCGCAAGTTCGGAAGCGAAGGTGGCAAACGCACCGAAGGCCGCAAAAAATCAGCATAAAAGAAAGCCCCGTCTTGCACGGGGCTTTTGTTTTTGTGGCGTATGGTAATTAAATGTATCTATGTGCTCAGGAAAATTATGATTGGGTATCCATCCAAATCTAAGGCCGGACTACTCTTGCCGAAGTTATGTGTTTGAGCGCCTGACGGATCTTATTTGTGTCGTGACATTGCACGATCTGATCACGTTACGCCGAGAAAATTTTGCCGAAAGAGAAATTATAGAGCGCGTTGAACGGTCAATGTAACCGCACAATAACTGTTTTGAATACACTCAAGCATTTCAAATTAAGATGGGGCTCCAGCCCCCGCTGGAACCCCTGTCACCCCACGCGCTCCCACTGCACGTTTGTGAAGGATCCAGCCATCCTAGCCGACCGTTTCATCCTAGGCCAAAGCCGAAAAAATTCCAAGCGTTGCTTAGTTCAAACTTGAATCAAACCATTCATGAGTGCGGGAATGTCGGTTTCGGCACTTTTGACGCCGTGGTTTCAAAGACGTTGTGTCAGCTTTGTACTAGTTTGCGGTTCAACCATTGCGCTTTGGGTCGATTTGCATTTAACCTTTGGCCAAAGAAAATGTATTCACAAGGAACACAGGTTCCAAAAATTACAGGGGATTTGTATGAACTATCATAGTCCATCAAGTTTTGCCGATGCTGCCCGCATTGCGGCACAGGCGACGGGAATCACACGGTATTTGGCAGGTGGCACAGACGTGTTGGTGCAAATGCGTGCGGGCGCGGTGACGCCTGATGATATCATCGACATCAAGAACATTGCGGGTGTGCATGACATTTCGCGCACCGCAGACGGTGGTTTTGTGATTGGCGCAGCCGTGTCAGGCGCACAAATGGGTGCTCATGCGGATTTATGTGCCGCTTGGCCTGGTGTGGTCGAGGGGATTGAATTGGTTGGATCCACCCAAGTCCAAGGTCGCGCGACACTGACAGGCAATCTGTGTAACGGATCGCCAGCCGCAGACAGCGTGCCAGGTTTGGTTGCAGCCGGTGCTGTTGCCCAAGTGGTAAACGCCTCTGGCACCCGAGATGTCCCGATTGAGGATATTCCCGCAGGCCCAGGGCGCGCAAACCTTGCCAAGGGGGATGTTATCGCCTCAATCACGTTGCCCGCACGCGCGACAGGGGGTGGGGACGCCTATATGCGCTTTACCCCGCGCACGGAAATGGACATCGCGGTCGTGGGCTGTTCGATCAGCTTGACGGTCGATGGTGATACGATCACGTCGGCCCGCGTGGCCTTGGGTGCGGTTGCCCCAACGGTTGTTTTGGTTCCAACAGCGGCCGATGCGATCATTGGCACATCCCTTGATGATGCCGCGATTGATGCGCTGGTTGCAGCTGTGACCGCCGCTGCAAAACCGATTTCAGATAAACGTGGCAGCGCCGAATTCCGCAAGGATGTGGTCGGCGTCTTGGCCAAGCGCGTGGCGAAAAAAGCCTATGCGCGCGCAAAAGGAGAAGCAGTATGAGCAAAGTACACGTATCCACAACGGTGAACGGCGAACCTGTCGAGTTTCTGGCCGATACACGTGACACATTGTTGGACAGTCTGCGCGACAGTCTTGGGTTGACCGGAACCAAAGAAGGTTGCGGCACTGGCGATTGTGGGGCCTGTTCGGTCACTGTCGATGGGACCTTGGTCTGTTCGTGTCTGATGTTGGGCGTCGAAGCCCAAGGCAAAAAGATCGAAACCATCGAAGGCATGGCGAATGGCGCAGAATTGCACCCTTTGCAGCGCAAGTTCATCGAACATGCGGCGTTGCAATGTGGTTTCTGTACACCAGGCATTTTGGTGGCATCAAAAGCATTGTTGGAAAAAAACAATAACCCGACGGAAGAACAAGTTCGGTATTGGCTGGCGGGCAATCTGTGCCGCTGCACTGGGTATGACAAGATCATTCGCGCCGTCATGGACGCCGCAGCTGAGATGAGAGGGGCCGCATAATGGCAAAAGATACGAACATGTCAGATTTTCGTTGGATCGGTACGCGTCCCGATCGCCCTGATGGATTGGACAAGGTCACAGGCCGCGCGCGCTATGGCGCTGATATCCAAGCTGCAAACATGCTGCATGCGGCGGTCGTGCGTTCGCCCCATGCACATGCGAGGATCGTGAAGATCGATACCTCGAAAGCCGAGGCATTAGATGGCGTAAAAGCCATTGTCACACGCGCCGATTTCCCAACTGGCCTCACAGGCGAAGATTGGGATTTGCAGGAAAACACAATGGCGGGCGAACGCGCGCTGTATGATGGCCACGCTGTTGCCGCTGTTGCGGCAACTTCGGCGCATATCGCGCGGGATGCGGCAAAGTTGATTGAGGTCGAATATGAAATTTTGCCTCATGTGATTCACGTCGATGATGCAATGGCCGAAGGCGCGCCTGTGATCCGTGAAGGCGCGGCAGGACCTGCCGTTCCCCCGGGTCTGCATCCGAACGTTGTGGGCTACACCGAATTTGGTCACGGCGATGTTGCGGCCGAGATGGCCAAAGCAGATTTGGTGATGGAGCGGAGCTATAAAACAGAAGCAACGCACCAAGGCTATATCGAACCACATGCCTGCATGGGCCAACTGGGATCCGATGGCAAAGGTGAAATGTGGGTCTGTACCCAAGGTCACTGGTATATCCGCAAAATGTGTGCGGCTGTCTTGGGCTTGGAAACAGCGCAACTGCGTGTGACTGCCTCTGAAATCGGGGGTGGGTTTGGTGGTAAAACCACAATCTTTATGGAACCTTTGTCCTTGGCGCTTAGCCGCAAGGCCGGCGGTCGCCCTGTGAAATTGGTGATGTCGCGGTCTGAAGTTCTACGCGCGACAGGTCCAACCGCATCTGCATCGATGGATGTAAAAATGGGTATGACCAAAGACGGTAAAATCACCGCAGCGACGGCAAATTTCCGTATGCAAGGTGGTGCGTTCCCCGGATCACCCTATGACATGGCGCTGTATTGTGCGTTCGCTCCGTATCAAATTCCTGCGCTGCATCACGTTGGATATGACGTCTTGGCGAACCGTCCAAAATGTGCGGCCTATCGTGCGCCTGGTTCACCCATGGGCGCGTTTGCCGTTGAAAGCTTGATCGACGAAATGTGTGCCGAACTGGGACTTGATCCGATGGAAGTGCGCATTAAAAACGGGTCGAAATCGGGTGATAAGGCCAGCTATGGCCCAACATTCGGCGTGATCGGGCTTGAGGAAACTTTGGTGGCGACCAAAGCGCATTCAAATATGTCTGTGCCGCTGGGCCCAAACCAAGGGCGTGGAATCGCTGCGGGCTATTGGTTCAACCATGGTGGTGAAACCTCGGTCTCTGTTGCCTTGTCCGAAGACGGCACCGTCCAAGTGTCCGTCGGTACCCCTGATGTGGGTGGCAGCCGCGCTTCTATGGCGTTGATGGCGGCGGAAACGCTGGGCATTCCCTATGAAAATGTACGGGTGAACATTGCCGAAACAGGTGCGTTGGGCGTGAACGAACCAACCCATGGCAGCCGCGCGACCTTTGCCAGCGGCAAGGCGATGCACGGTGCATTGACCCAAGCCATCAACGAAATGTGCAAACGCGCAGCAGCCAAATGGAAGATCGATCCAGAGGCTGTGGAATGGAAAGACGGCGCAGCGGTTCCCGCAGGTCCAAACGCAGGGCAATTCCCGCCGATGACGATTGAACAGATCGCCAAGAAAATGGGATCGACTGGCGGACCGATTTCGGGTCACCACGAATCTGTACCGGGTGGCGTTGGCGCAAGCTTTGGCGCGCATGTGGTGGACGTTGAGGTTGATCCAGAAACCGGACACACCAAAATTCTGCGGTACTTGGTTGTCCAAGATGCAGGTCGCGCGATCCATCCATCTTATGTGGAAGGGCAATACCAAGGCGGCGCCGTCCAAGGGATCGGTTGGGCATTGAACGAAGAATATATCTACGACGATATGGGCCGTCTGCAAAACCCGATCTTCTTGGATTATCGTGTGCCTGTCGCCTCTGACCTGCCAATGATTGATACAGTGATCGTCGAAGTCCCCAACCCGGGTCACCCATTTGGTGTGCGCGGTGTTGGTGAAACAGGGATCACGCCGCCATTGCCTGCGATTGCGAATGCGGTTGCGGCGGCAACAGGGGCGCGTATCCGCCATTTGCCAATCACCCCAACCAAGTTGTTGGCAGCGATTAAGGCAAAATAAATGGTCAAAGTGAATCTTTGGTCTGGGCTGCGACATTTCACCGATGGCCAAGTGGTCGTCGAAGTCGAGGCACAGACCATAGGTCATATGATTGATGCCTTGGTCGGGAAATATCCCGGCCTTGGCCCTATTTTTGAAGGCGGAATATCGGTCGCGGTTGATGGCGACATTGTTCCGCCTGACACATCCAAGCCCATCGATGACTCATCCGAGATATATTTGCTGCAGCAAATGAAGGGCGGATAGATCCGGCCACTTTGCCGCATCTTGATGTGTATTTTACATATATTAAAACTTGAATATATAGTATATGCCTTGTGACATGAACACATCACGAGGAGTGAGAAATGGACTATACAAGTAAATTCCAAGCTATGGCGGATGCCGCACGCGCACGTGTTGATGCCGTGGACCCAAAGACCGTTGACGAAATGATGGCCGCAGGTGCCGTGGTTTTGGATATTCGGGACCCTGATGAACATGCGAAGGGTCATATTCCAAATTCGATCAATCTGAGCCGAGGCAAGTTGGAAATGAATGTGGAATCGGTGTTGCCTGATCTCGATACTGTGATCTTGTGCTATTGCAACGCCAACAACCGCGGCGCGCTGTCCGCGGCAAGCTTGGTAGATATGGGTTATACCAACGCGAAATTCATCGCAGGTGGTTTAAACGCGTGGAAGGCCTTGTAAGGCCTGACCTGATCGCGCCAACGGGGACTTGGGGCATGTAATTCCCGTAGCCAAACCTTTGAGAAAAGCGTTCATTCTCCTGAGCGACACGTCGTCGCCAGTAAGGGAGAAAAGAATGAATAAGCTAGCAGCAGAGTTTGTTGGAACGTTCTGGTTGGTGTTTTGTGGATGTGGCAGCGCGGTCATCGCTGCTGCGTTTCCCGATGTTGGTATTGGGTTGGTTGGTGTCTCACTGGCCTTTGGTTTAACGGTGTTAACGATGGCCTACGCGGTCGGTGGTATCTCGGGCGGGCATTTTAACCCTGCGGTATCGTTGGGGTTGGCCGTGGCAGGACGGTTCGGTATGGGATCACTGATCCAATATTGGATTGCACAAGTGTTGGGCGCGATTGCGGCGGGATTTGTTTTGTATCTGATCGTATCAGGCAAAGCTGATTTCGCGGGTGTCGGCGGATTTGCATCAAATGGATACGGGGCGGCATCGCCTGGTGGGTATTCCATGGTGGCAGGGTTGATTATGGAAGTCGTCATGACAGCGGCGTTCTTGATCATCATCCTTGGTGCCACATCTGATCGGGTCCCTGCAGGGTTCGCGCCTATCGCAATTGGTTTGGGGCTGACCCTGATCCACTTGGTGTCTATTCCTGTCACAAACACATCTGTTAATCCTGCGCGTTCCACAGGCGTGGCCCTCTTTGCGGATGGTCCTGCGCTGGCGCAATTGTGGATGTTCTGGGTGGCCCCACTGGTGGGGGCTGCAATCGGTGCATTGATCTGGAAGACCGTTCTGGACGATTGATCCACATCTTCATTCTTGGAAAGGCCCATCCGTGTGGTGGGCCTTTTCCTTTTGGTTTTTTACCATTAGGTTCGCTGCAAAGCAGGAGGACACGATGGAACATAAAGAATATGCACGTTACCCAAGTTTACAGGGAAAAACCGTTTTCGTGACAGGGGGAGCATCAGGGATTGGTGCCGATATTGTCACGGCCTTCGCGGATCAAGGCGCAAAGGTTGGGTTCGTCGATATGAACGCAGAGGCCGGCGCACAGATGTTGGCGTCCATTGGCGATCAACACGGGTTTGAATGTTGTGACCTTCGGGACATTGATGCGCTGCGGGCAGCGTTTTCGGCTTTGGCGGATAAATTGGGACATGCCCATGTGTTGGTCAACAACGCCGCACGCGATGATCGTCATGACTGGCGTGATGTGACACCCGAATATTGGGATGATCGGTATCACACCAATCTGCGCCATATGTTTTTTGCGATCCAGTCCGTCGCGCCTGGTATGATTGCCGCGGGCGGTGGATCGATCATCAATATGGGATCGAACAGCTGGTGGGAAGCGGGCGGTGGATTTCCTGCCTATACATCGGCGAAGGCCGCTGTGCATGGGTTGACGCGTACCATGGCGCGCGATTTGGGCGCACATCGCATTCGGGTGAACACCGTTGTGCCAGGTTGGGTGATGACAGAGCGTCAAAAAGAGCTGTGGGTTACGCCCGAAGCCTTGGATAAACAATTGGCGCGGCAATGTTTGCCTGATCCGATTGATCCATTCTATTTGGCGCGGATGGTGTTGTTCCTTGCGTCGGACGATTCTGCGATGTGCAGTGCGAACAACTTTATGGTCGAAGGCGGTTCGATTTAGGGGCTTTGCCCCCTTGGCCACAATGTGCATTGTGGCCAATTCCCCCAGAGTATTTTGGGCAAAGATGAAAGAGAGTTAGAAAAAGCTGCTGATTTGGGTCAGTGGCTTTTTTTGTTTTGCCGCGGCAGGGATCGTTGCATCAGCGGCAGGATAGCCAACGGGGATCACCATGACAGGTTTTTCATTGATTGGGCGATTGCACAGTTCGTTGAGAAATTTCATTGGGTTTGGCGTGTGTTCCAAACACACAAGCCCTGCGTGATGGATGGCAGAAATCAAAAAGCCCAATGCGATGCCCACGCTTTCGTTGATGTAGTAGTTTTTATAGCGCGATCCATCCGGGTTCAGGCCATAGCGTTCTGCAAAGACAACGATCAGCCATGGCGCATCAGTCAAATGGGGTTTGTTCACACCTGTGCCGATGGGTTCTAGGGCTGAGAGCCATTCATCACCTGCGCCGCCATCGTAGAAGGATTTTTCCTCTTCTTCTGCCGCATCCCGAATTTTTTGTTTCATTGCAGGGTCCGAGATGGCCACAAAATGCCACGGCTGGCGGTTTGCACCTGACGGGGCGCTGCCAGCTGTAGCAATGATATTTTCGATCACCGATTGCGGTACAGGATCAGAGGCGTAGTCGCGCACGGAATGGCGTTTTTTCATGTATGTCAGGTAATCCGCGGATGCAGTCACAGCGAAGTCGGGGCTCAGTTGGACGCGATCTGGAAGCGCGAGGGGTTTATAGGTCATGTCTGGATCCTTTTTGTGTCACACTGTGGCCAAGTTTACCGGATGTGCCAAGATCTATTTCGGGGAAAAATGCGCCCGCACCACGTCGCGCAGGCGTTGATGAGTTAAGGAATGGCGATGCCGCATATGAAAGGCCGCGAAAACATCTTGGTACAAGATGGGCGCGTCTATGACGAAGTCGACGCCGCCTTGGTCGCGCATGGCTTGGGCAGTTTCATCCAACACATAGGCCGTTCCACCCATCGAGGTGATCATGCCTGCAACTGCCATGTTCTGACCGCTCGACACGCGTGCATTGGCAAGATTGGGCACGCTTTGCTGATGTTGCCGATCAAAGGCGGGGGCATAGGACGCGCCGATATAGGTCGCGGGGTCCACATGACGCAGAGAGGTTGTGACAGATGAAATCATGCGAAAATTGACCCGCCCTACGGTTTCAAAATGCAAATCAGGCATAAAGCGGGGAGTGTAGAGAACGGCGAAATCCAAGTTCCCCGCCAAAAGGTCGCTGCACATTTGATTGGAATAATCCAATTCAATATAAAGTTCGGTACGTGGAAACAGACGGTTGAAATTGGCCACCCAATCCCCGATGTGGGTCGTGGCCAGATCGGTTTGCAATCCGATGCGAATGGCAAGATCGACGTTTTCTGATGATCGCGCGGTGCGAAGTGCTTCGCTCCAACTGTGGCGCAAGCCGCGCGCATGAGGTTCAAATGCAATACCCGCGGCGGTCAATTCTGTGCCTGCGCGGGATCGCTTGAACAGTTTCTTGCCAATTTGGTTTTCCAGCGCGTTCATGCGCGCCGAGACCGTCGATTGGGTTATGTTCAGACGCTCTGCCGATTTGTTGAAATTGCGGGTGTCCACCAAATCCAGAAACGTATCTATCCAATCAATCTGCATGTCACCCACTAATCGATTATTTCGATTAATAATAGCGCATATACCCGATTGAACGCAAGCGTCTGTCTGAATAGTGTGGCGCTAGATTTCTTTTTAAAATGAGCAATGCAATGACAGATGAATGGCAAACATGCGCGCCACGTCGCGCAGCGCGTGCAGGTGGACGCGAAGCGAAACGTGCAATGCGAATGGCCCCTTTGGCAGAAGAACTTCGCCCTATTCGTGCGGGCATGTCAGGTGGTGCCTATCGCCCGCTGACCAATGAAGGCATGGCGCAGATCCATGCGGCTGCCTTGGACGCGTTGGAACAGATTGGTCTGTCCCAAGCCCCCGCAAGCGGGGTTGAGGCGATGACAAAAGCGGGCGCAATTTTGGACGACGCGGGGCGTTTGCGTTTTCCGCGGGCCTTGGTTGAGGATATGTTGGCCAAAGCTGCGCGGGGTATCACCCTATTTGGTCGCGATCCAAAATACGATCTGCATTTGACGGGAACGAATGTGCATTTTGGGACCGCTGGGGCGGCCGTTCACATTGTTGATGTGCAAACCAACACCTATCGCGATTCCAAAGCGCAGGATCTGTATGATGCGGCGCGTTTGGCGCAGAATTTGGACAATGTGCATTTCTTCCAACGTGCCATGGTCTGTCGTGACATTGTCGACAATTTGGAAATGGATTTGAACACGATCTATGCCTGCTGTGCGGGTACCAAGAAACACGTGGGCACATCCTTTTCTGACCCATCGCATGTCGAACCCTGTATGGACATGATCCACACATTGGCAGGATCAGAAGAGGCATGGCGTGCGCGGCCCTTTATTTCGAATTCGAATTGTTTCGTGGTTCCACCCATGAAATTTGCCGAAGAAAGCTGTATGGCGATGGAAAAATGTATCCACGCGGGCATGCCGGTTTTGTTGTTGTCCGCAGGGCAGGCAGGGGCGACAGCGCCGGCGCCGATTGCTTTGGCAATTGTCCAGGCGGTTGCCGAGTGTTTGGCAGGCGTTGTCTATGTCAATTCGATCAAACCAGGACATCCCGCGATTTTTGGAACGTGGCCTTTCGTGTCTGATTTGCGGACGGGCGCGATGTCTGGCGGATCTGCAGAACAAGCGTTGCTGACCGCAGGCTGTGCGCAGATGCACCAATTCTATGGCTTGCCTGGTGGCGCTGCAGCGGGGATCACCGATGCCAAATTACCGGACATGCAAGCCGGTTGGGAACAGGGCATCACCAACACATTGGCAGGTTTGTCAGGGTTGAACATGGTGTATGAATCCGTGGGTATGCACGCGTCACTGTTGGGGTTCTGTTTGGAATCCTTGGTCTTGGGTGATGACATCTTGGGCCAGGTTATGCGTACCGTGCGTGGTATTGATGTAACGCCTGACAGCGTGTCGATTGATGCGATGAAAGAGGTGTGTTTGGGCGGGCCGGGCCATTACCTTGGGTCTGATCAAACACGTGCCTTGATGCAAACGGAATATGTGTATCCCGCGATTGGCAACCGTATGAGCCCCAAAGAATGGGTCGAGGCAGATCGCCCCATTCTGATTGAAAAAGCGATTGAGCGGAAAAACCAAATCCTTGCGTCGGCAGGCAACATGTTCGATCCTGACATTGATGCGACGATCCGCAAAAACTACAATATCTACTTTAACTAAGGGGCAGTTATGAAATACGGCTATATTGGTCTGGGGAATTTGGGGGCGAATTGCGCGGCCTGTATGGTGCGCGATGGATTCGACGTCACGGTATTTGATATCAATCCGGACAATGCGAAATCCCTGTTGGCAGCAGGGGCGACATGGGCGGGCAGCGTGGCAGAAGTTGCGCAATCCGTGGATCACGTCATCACCTGTTTGCCGTCCCCCTCGGTCACGGCGCGGGTTTTGAATGACATCCTGCCTGTTATGCATGACGGTCAGCATTGGATCGAAATGTCCACGCTTGGGCGCGATGATGTTCTGCGCTTTGCCGAACTGGCACAAGAACATGGCGTGCGCATGATGGAATTGCCCGTCACAGGTGGTGTGCATCTGGCCGCCCAAGGCAAAATCACCATGTTGCCGGGTGGAGATGCGGATTTGGTTGACCTACATATGCCTGCGTTAAAGTCGATGGGTGACCGCGTGTTCCACATGGGGCCTTTGGGATCGTCATCCATCATCAAGGTCATCACAAATATGTTGGCCTTTATCCATCTCAAAGCCTGTTCCGAGGCGTTGATGCTGGCCAAGCGCGGTGGATTGGATTTGGCGCAATCATGGAACGCGATTGCGGCAAGTTCGGGCAATTCATTCGTGCATGAAACCGAAGGGGCGTTGATCCTGAACGGATCATATGATGTGGCGTTCAATATCGACCTTGCATTGAAAGATTTGGGTTTTGCATTGCAGTTTGGGCGTGAATTCGGGGTTCCATTGGATTTGGCAAGCATGACAAACCAAACCTATGTCGCGGCCAAAGCGGCCTATGGCGGCGACGCACAATCGCCGATGATTGCCAAATTGCTCGAAGATCTGTTGGACACAGACCTGCGCGCTGATGGGTTCCCCGCGCGCTTGGAATAAGTGCGATGTTTAAAAACCTTTAATGAATGTATTGCACAGCTGGTAGGTGAAACCCTACCAGCGCTTTTACCAGCGAATGTGACACGCTCCGTTCCTGCGGTTGACGGTGTTTTTGATCCTGGACATTGGTGGCGTATTCACCCAGCCTGTTACAACCGAGTTCTACGGGTGTGGTCCCACCGACACTGCACCGACGTGATACCGACGTAATACCGACGCGCTACAGATTGTAATTTTGCGGCTGTGTGATCAGGCGTCTTCGACCTGTAACACCCCATTCAGGCTTTTGATTGCGCCCTTGATTTGGGGGTTAAGCGGGTATTCGACGCCCGTGTCCATATTCACCTCGCCCGGCAATTCGGGATGCAACAACGTAAACAAAATCGGTCCCTTTGGACCCGATTTGATATTTGCAGCCGCTTCTGAAATCACGGTTGCGACAGTTGCAACAACATCGGGTGTGTCGATGTAAATCTTTAGGCCCACAGCCCCCGCATCTGCCACCGCGATATCGGCGGGTGCGATGGATCGGCCCAATAATTTAAGCTGATCCGCCTCCATCGTGGCTTCGGCCGTCACAACGACTTTGGCGCCTGTTTCCAAGAAATCGCGCGATTTTTCAAGCGCTTCCGAGAACAGCGTCACTTCATACGCACCAGTTGGATCGCTGAGTTGAACAAAGGCAAAGCGGTTGCCTTTCGCGGATTTGCGTTCTTGTCGGCCTGCAACAACACCCGCCATTTTCGCCAGTGTCGGGCCTGATTGCGCTTTGGCCGCGACCTCGTCCATCGTCATCACACCCTTGCGCTTGAGCGCGACCATATAATCATCCAAAGGGTGGCCCGACAGATAAAACCCAATCGCTTTGAATTCTTCGGCCAAACGCTCCGCAGGCAACCAGTCGGTGACCGGCATCAAGCGCGGTTCGGGTAAATCGTCACCCGCATCGCCAAACAAAGATACTTGGTTCGATGACTTTTGATCATGAAAGGCGGCAGAGTATTGAGTCAGCGGTTCGATGCTTTCGAACACGCGGCGGCGATTGTTGTCCAGCACATCAAACGCGCCTGCACGTGCCAACATTTCCAACGGGCGCTTTCCCACGCGCTTCAAATCTACGCGGCGGGCAAAGTCGAACAGATTTACAAACGGCTTGTTCCCACGACCCGATGTCACCAAACGCATCGCTTCGACGCCCACGTTTTTCAGCGCGCCCAACGCATAGACCAACGCACCCTCGACGACGTCAAACGTGGCCTCTGATCTGTTCACGCATGGGGGGACATAGGGCAGATCAAGCCCCTTTTTCACCTCTTCAAAGTAGACGGCCAATTTGTCGGTTAAATGAATATCGCAATTCATCACACCGGCCATAAATTCAACGGGGTGATTGGCCTTGAGCCAGCCTGTTTGATAGCTGACGACCGCATAGGCCGCCGCGTGTGATTTGTTAAATCCATAGTTGGCGAATTTTTCCAACAGATCGAACACTTCACCCGCTTTTTTGGCATCCACATTATGGGTTGCCTTGGCGCCTTCTACGAATTTGGGTCGTTCTTTGGCCATTTCCTCGGCGATCTTTTTACCCATCGCACGCCGCAGCAAATCTGCACCACCCAGTGAATATCCCGCCATCACCTGCGCGATCTGCATAACCTGTTCTTGGTAAACGATGATCCCTTGGGTTTCAGCCAAGATGTGATCAATCGTCGGATGGATCGATTCCAACGGTTTGATCCCGTGTTTGACTTCGCAATAGGTTGGAATGTTTTCCATCGGACCTGGACGATAGAGCGCGACAAGCGCCACAATATCTTCGATACAGGTGGGTTTCATCCGTTTCAGGGCATCCATCATGCCCGAACTTTCCACCTGAAACACGGCCACCGTTTTGGCGGCGGCATAAAGCCGATAGGTTTTTTCATCATCCAGCGGGATGGCGTTGATTTGATTTTCTGCGCCCTCAGCCGGTTCATAAAGCCGTGTGCCATCTGCCGCGATGTGCAGCTGACGCCCCGATTTTAGGATAAGATCCACCGCATTTTGGATAACAGTAAGTGTTTTCAAACCCAGAAAGTCGAATTTGACCAACCCCGCTTGTTCCACCCATTTCATGTTGAATTGTGTGGCAGGCATGTCCGAGCGGGGGTCTTGGTATAAAGGGACAAGCGCGTCCAAAGGGCGATCCCCAATAACAACCCCTGCGGCGTGGGTTGATGCGTTGCGCAACAGGCCCTCGACCTGTTGGCCATAGGTCAAAAGGCGGTTCACCACCTCTTCGTTCTTGGCTTCTTCGGCAAGACGCGGTTCGTCTTTCAAGGCCTTTTCAATGCTGACGGGTTTCACGCCTTCGACGGGTATCATTTTGGACAGGCGGTCCACTTGGCCATATGGCATTTGCAGCACGCGGCCCACGTCGCGCACCGCGGCTTTGGACAGCAAGGCACCAAAAGTGATGATTTGCGCGACCTTATCACGACCATATTTCTGCTGTACGTATTGAATCACCTCTTCGCGGCGATCCATACAAAAGTCGATGTCAAAGTCGGGCATCGACACTCGTTCAGGGTTTAGGAACCGTTCGAACAAAAGGCTATAGCGCAACGGATCAAGGTCAGTAATCGTCAGCGCATAAGCGACCAAGGAACCAGCACCAGACCCACGGCCAGGCCCAACGGGTATGTCATGATCCTTGGCCCATTTGATAAAATCGGCAACGATCAAGAAATATCCGGGAAACCCCATGCCTTCGATGATGTTCAATTCAAATTCTAACCGCTTTTCGTATTCCTCAACGCTTGCAGCATGGGGAATAACCGCCAAACGATCGCGCAACCCTTGTTCCGCTTGGCGACGCAATTCGACCACTTCGTCATCTGCGAATTTGGGCAAGATCGGATTGCGGCGATAGGCCATAAACGCACAGCGCTGGGCGATTTCAATCGTACTTTCAATGGCTTCGGGCAGATCCGCAAACAGCGTGATCATTTCCTGCGGGCTTTTGAGGTAATGTTGATTGGTCAGCCTGCGACGCGGATCTTGTTGATCGACATAGGCCCCTTGGGCGATACAGATCAACGCGTCATGGGCCTCATACATGTCTGATTTCGGGAAATAGGCATCATTGGTGGCAACCAACGGAATGCCCTTGGCATAGGCCATTTCCACGAACCCGCGTTCGGTTAATCGCTCGGCCTCAGGCTGACCATTTTCACCCGGATGACGTTGTAGTTCAACGTACAACCGATCCCCGAATATTGTGGTAAAACGATCCAACAACGCATCTGCTGCCTTGACTTGGCCGGACCGCAAAAGACGTCCAACCGGACCATCGGGACCGCCCGTCAAACAGATCACGCCTTGTGAATTCTCGGCCAGTTGATCCAGTGTGATGTTGGGCAATTCCCCGCCTTTGTCCACATAGAGGCAGGTGTTCAATTTCATCAGATGTTCGTAACCCGTTTCATTTTGCGCAAGCAAAACGATTGGCGCGGGCGGAGTCGCTGATCCCCCCAATTCGGGGGTTGCATAGATCAGGTCGAATTGGCATCCGATGATGGGTTGGACCCCTGCGCCGCTTGCGGTGACGGAAAATTCAAGCGCCGCGAACAAATTATTTGTGTCCGTCACAGCCACCGCTGGCATGTCCATTGCCTCACACAAAGAGGGCAATTTTTTCATACGAATAGCGCCTTCTAGCAAGGAATATTCTGTGTGAACGCGCAGGTGAATGAATCGGGCTGATGAGGTCATGGGCCGATCTTAGTCGAACTCAATCTGGTCTGGTATCGTTTTTTTCTTGCCAAAAGGTAATATTGTTGGCTAGCATTTCGGATAACAGGGAAAAGCCGTTCATTTTCTACGCCGCATCGAGGGTGAACAAAAAAGGCAGAGGTACCGCGGCAGGTTAATCATATGAATATCTCGTTTCTTCTAAATGGAGAGAGAGTTCATCTATCCAATTCGAATCTTACAGCAACTCTTTTGACCTATCTTCGCGAAACACGCGGGCTGACTGGCACAAAAGAAGGCTGTAACGAAGGCGACTGTGGCGCATGCACAGTTGTTGTGATTGATGATGCTGGTGTACGCGCATTGAATGCCTGTATTTTGTTTTTACCGCAACTTGATGGCAAAGCTGTTCGCACCGTCGAAGGCATTGGCGATGTCGCCTCACCAAGCCCTGCGCAAAAAGCGATGGTGGATTTACACGGGTCGCAATGCGGCTTTTGTACGCCGGGGTTTATCGCGTCGATGACTGCGGCGCATATCAATGGGGACAATGATCACGATACGACGCTGGCGGGGAATTTGTGCCGATGCACAGGGTATCAACCGATTTTTGATGCGGCCCGTGCGATGGAAACCGCGCCCCGTCCCGAATGGTTAGAACAGGATCGGCAGGCATTGCGCGCCCTGCCAACGCAGCAACCTTCTGTGGCGCAGCCCAGATCAAGCGACGCGCTTGCCGCCCTGCTGATGGAACAACCACAGACGCGTTTGATCGCAGGGGCGACGGATGTTGGGCTTTGGGTGACCAAACAATTCCGCGATCTAGGTGCGGTGGCATTTTTGAACCAAGCGTCGGATCTGGCCGAAATCGCAGAAACGCAAACCGATTGGCAGATCGGTGCAATGGTCACGATCGAAACCCTGCGGCTTTGGGCGGTTGAACATATCCCAGCATTTGCAGAACTGCTGCAGCGCTACGCGTCAACCCAAATTCGCATGGCCGCCACGATTGGGGGCAATATTGCAAATGGGTCACCGATCGGGGATGCGCCGCCTGCCTTGATCGCATTGGGGGCGCAGCTGCAGTTGCGGCGTGGTGAAACCCGTCGTGTCATTGCGCTTGAGGATTATTTCATCGACTATGGCAAACAAGATTTGCAACCCTCTGAATTTGTTGAGGCGGTGTTGATCCCGAAACATCCTCATGCCTTGCGCTGTTACAAGCTGTCCAAGCGGTTTGACCAAGATATTTCCGCAGTTTTGGGCTGCTTTAACCTAAGCATAGACAAGGGCGTGATCACCGATGCACGGATTGCGTTTGGCGGCATGGCAGGGGTGCCCAAGCGCGCGACACATGTGGAACGCGCGCTGATCGGCCGTGATTGGTCTGCTGATACATTTGCCGAAATAAGCGCGGAATGGACGCAGGACTATGCCCCCTTGTCCGATATGCGCGCAAGTGCTGCGTATCGTCTGCGGGCTGCGCAAAATTTGTCACGTCGCTATTTCCATGATTTGTCTGGCACAGTCGAAACCACTGTAAAGGGGGTCCGCGCATGAGCGTTTCTCGTCCCCTACCACATGATTCCGCTCTGATGCATGTCTCGGGTCGAGCGCAATATATTGACGATATTCCATTGCCTGCGACGGCATTGCATTTGGCGTTTGGCCTGTCGTCTATCGCGGCTGGGCGGATCACATCCATGACGCTTGATGCGGTGCGCGCGGCCGAGGGTGTCGTTGCGGTCTATACGGCCCAAGATTTGCCCTTTGCAAATGATGTCAGCCCCTCCGCACATGACGAACCGTTGCTGTCGGATGGAACTGTTCACTACATCGGGCAGCCGTTGTTCTTGGTTGTCGCCACATCGCATGAGGCTGCGCGCCGCGCGGCCCGGTTGGGGGATATCGCTTATGAAAAACACGATGCCCTTCTTACGATCGAAGATGCGCTTGCCGCAAACAGCCGCTTTGAAGAGGGCCCGCGTATTTATTCCCGTGGCGATGTAACCTATGCGTTGTCCACTGCGCCGCATCAGGTGACAGGCGTTTTCGAAATCGGCGGGCAGGAACATTTTTACCTTGAATCCCAAGCGGCGCTTGCGCTTCCACAAGAAGATCGCGGCATGGTGGTTCATTCCTCAACCCAACATCCCACGGAAATTCAACACAAAGTTGCCGAAGCGCTGGGCGTTGGCATGCATGATGTGCGCGTCGAGACGCGGCGTATGGGCGGCGGTTTCGGCGGCAAGGAAAGCCAAGGAAACGCATTGGCTGTTGCTTGTGCAATCGCTGCGATGAAAACGGGCCGGCCTTGCAAAATGCGCTATGACCGTGATGACGACATGATGATCACCGGCAAGCGCCATGATTTTCGTATCCGCTATGCGGCAGGATTTGATGCCGACGGGCGTTTGATTGCGGTTGATTTCATCCACTACACGCGGGGTGGTTGGGCCCAAGATTTGACCTTGCCGGTGGCAGATCGCGCCATGCTGCACTCTGACAATGCCTATTTCATCCCGAATATGCGGATTGAAAGCCATCGATTGAAAACGAACACCCAAAGCGCGACCGCGTTTCGTGGATTTGGTGGCCCGCAGGGGATGATCGGAATTGAACGGGTTATGGATCACGTCGCCCATGCATTGGGCAAAGATCCCTTAGACGTGCGGCGTCTGAATTATTACGCCCCCGCGTCTGTGGCCAAGTCTGATGTGCAGACCACGCATTACGGTATGCCCGTGGATGATTTTATCTTGCACGAACTGAGTGACAAGCTGATCGCAACATCCAATTATCAGGCCCGTCGCCGCGCCATCGAAAGTTGGAACGCCGCAAATCCGATCATCAAACGCGGGATCGCCTTTTCACCTGTGAAATTCGGCATCTCGTTTACGCTGACCCACCTGAACCAAGCGGGGGCTTTGGTGCATGTCTACCAAGACGGCACCATTCGATTGAATCATGGTGGTACGGAAATGGGGCAAGGGTTGTTCCAGAAGGTGGCCCAAGTCGCGGCATCGTCCTTTGGGGTGTCAATGGATGCGATCAAGATCACCGCAACCGATACCGGCAAGGTGCCGAATACCTCAGCCACCGCAGCAAGTTCCGGCAGTGATTTGAACGGAATGGCGGTTTTGGATGCCTGTCAGAAAATCAAGACCCGCATGGCCGAATTTTTATCAGATCAGGTTGGCAAAACGCCCGAGGATGTGGAATTCATCGGGAACCAAGTGCACATTGGTCGCCGTGTGCTGGGTTTTGATAAGGCCGTGCAAATGTGTTACGAGGGCCGTGTGAGCCTGTCCGCCACAGGGTTTTACAAAACACCCGATGTGGCGTGGGATCGCATTCGCGGACAAGGGCAGCCGTTTTTCTATTTCGCCTATGGTGCCGCGGTGACCGAAGTTGCAATTGATACGCTGACGGGGGAAAATCGCATTCTGCGCGCTGATATTTTGCACGACACAGGCGCATCGTTGAACCCTGCGTTGGACATCGGGCAGATCCAAGGCGCCTATGTCCAAGGATCGGGTTGGCTTACCTGTGAAGAGCTGGTTTGGGACGACACAGGCCGCTTGCGCACCCATGCCCCATCGACCTATAAAATTCCTGCGATGGCAGATCGTCCCGATGAATTTAATGTGGCGTTGTGGGGACAAGACAATCCCAAAATGACCGTCTATAAATCCAAGGCAGTGGGTGAACCCCCGTTTATGTTGGGAATTTCCACCTTGATGGCGTTGAACCATGCCCTATCTAGTTGCGGTCAGACCTATCCGCATCTGGATGCACCCGCCACACCTGAACGTATTCTGTTCGCGGTCGAAAGGGTGCGCAATGGCGTTTGATTTAAATCGGCTTCAAACATTAATTGCACGCCATGGTCATGTGGCCCGCATCGTCATTGCCGATGTACAGGGATCAAGCCCGCGCGAGGTTGGCGCGCATATCTGGGTCTGGCAGGACGGGCAATCAGGAACCATCGGCGGTGGTGCATTGGAATATCAGGCGGTAGAACAGGTGCGCGCCGCGTTGTCGCGTCCGGCGTCTTGGTCTGCGGTGCATCCGTTGGGTCCACAGCTTGGCCAATGCTGCGGCGGCGTGGTGCGTTTGGTCTATGAGATTTTTGACCAACACAGCTGTTCCGTATCGCGCAATGGCGTGGTCATTCGCGCCATCGATGTGCCAACGGGACAGGGCGCTTTGGCCCTGTCACGGATCGATCAGGCGGCACGCGGTTGGGGGCAGCGCCCCATGCCGACATGGATCGATGGTCATATGATCGAACCCGAACATCACCCCAAAGCACCGCTCTGGATTTGGGGGGCTGGACATGTGGGGCGCGCATTGGTGCATGTGATGGCCCCATTGCCACAGTATGACATCACGTGGTTGGACGTGGCCGCAGATCGATTTCCGCCGGACGTTCCACAGGATGTGAACATCTTGTACCAAGGTCGCGTTGATCAATATCTGCCGTATGCACCAAAAGACGCACAGCATCTGATCGTGACCTATTCGCATGCGTTGGATCTGGCATTATGCGACGCTATATTGCGGCATGGATTTTCATTTGCAGGCCTAATTGGATCCAAAACAAAATGGGCGCGGTTTCGGTCACGCTTGGCAAGCATGGGCCATAGCCCTGATCAAATCCGTCGCATCACCTGTCCAATTGGCCGTCCCGAGATCGGAAAACACCCGTTTGAGATTGCCATTTCGGTATCGAGTTGCCTATTAGAACGACAGGTAACCCAAACACACATGAATGAGAGGATTGCATGAGCCGTATTCTGTTAAACATAGACGGTCTGACCAAAGCCTATCCAGGTGTGGTTGCGAACGACAATGTGTCTTTTGACATCGGTCATGGCGAAGTTCATGCGCTGTTGGGCGAAAATGGCGCAGGCAAATCCACCCTTGTGAAAATGATTTATGGCCTTGTGAAACCTGATCGGGGTCAAATGCGGATGGATGGTGACGTCTTTACCCCAAGCGATCCACGCCAAGCCCGCGCGTCAGGCGTGGCAATGGTGTTCCAACACTTTTCACTGTTTGATGCGTTGTCTGTCGCCGAAAACATTGCGCTGGGCATGGAAAATCCACCAAGTCAGCGCGATTTGGCTAAGCAAATCAAAGAGGTCTCTGAAAACTATGGCCTTCCACTCGATCCGCGCAAAACAGTTGGCGGGTTGTCCGCAGGTGAGCGGCAGCGCGTCGAAATCATTCGGTGTCTTTTGCAAAATCCAAAACTCTTGATCATGGATGAACCGACATCGGTTTTGACACCCCAAGAGGTAAACATTCTCTTTGAAACCCTTCGAAAATTGAAATCCGAAGGCACGTCTATTCTCTATATTTCGCATAAATTGGATGAAATTCGGACGATCTGTGACACCGCGACCATTCTGCGGCACGGAAAAAAAGTTGACACATGTGTCCCACGGGAAAAATCGGCACGAGAATTGGCCGAAATGATGGTCGGCGCAAGCTTTGCCAGCCCGTCGCGCAGCGATCGTACGCTGGGCGACGTTCTTTTGCGGGTAAAGAATCTGTCGCTTGCGGCAGCTGATAGTTTCAGCACAAGCTTGCGCGATGTGTCGTTTGACGTTCGCGCGGGCGAGATTTTGGGCATCGGCGGTGTTGCAGGGAACGGCCAAGATGAATTGCTGTCTGCGCTATCGGGCGAGGCGCGCACACAACATGATATGGTGCAGCTGAGCGGTAAACCAATTGGACAGCAGGGGCCAAACGACCGTCGTTTGCTGGGTGTTTTGTCTGCACCAGAAGAACGCTTGGGGCATGCAGCGGCGCCGAATATGAGCTTGGTTGAAAATGCCATGATGACGGCTGCATCACGCCAAGGGTTGGTGTCCAATGGGTTTCTGGCGTGGTCAAAAGCCAAAGGATTTGCCGACCGCGTTATTTCTGAGTTTGACGTGCGCACCCCAAGTGCCAACAATGCGGCACGGTCATTGTCTGGCGGGAATTTGCAAAAATTCGTCATCGGGCGCGAAGTTTTGCAAGATCCCAAGGTGTTGGTTGTGAACCAACCCACATGGGGCGTTGATGCGGCGGCGGCTGCCTCTATTCGGCAAGCTCTGTTGGATTTGGCAGCGGGAGGCGCGGCAATCATCGTGATTAGCCAAGATTTGGACGAGTTGATCGAAATCAGCGACAATTTTGCCGCCCTGAATGAGGGGCGTTTGTCGGACATTCGGCCGATGCAAGGTTTGACCGTGGATCAGATTGGTTTGATGATGGGGGGTGCTCATGATGCTGAGGTGGCCCATGCGTGACATTCGTCAGGGCCGCTGCGCGGCAATTGAGTATTTGTGCAAAGATGAAAGAGGTGGGGTGCAATGATCCGATTGGAAAAACGCAAAGAACCGTCGGTTTTTTGGATATACGCCACGCCTGTGTTGGCCGTTGTATTGACCATGTTGGTGGGCGGGCTTTTGTTTGCAACGATCGGAAAAGATCCGTTCCTTGCCATCAAAACCATCTTTTGGGACCCAATTTTTGGCGAGTTTGCATTTTATTATCGCCCGGAAGTGTTCAAAAAAGCGGCCCCGTTGGTGTTGATCGCAATTGGTCTGTCTTATGGGTTCAAAGCGGGAATTTGGAACATTGGCGCAGAGGGACAGTATATCATCGGCGCGATTTGTGGCGCCGGCGTCGCGCTTGCGTTTTATCCAAGCGAAGCACGATGGGCGATCTTTCCGTTGATGATTGTCGCAGGGTTTCTGGGCGGTGTTATATGGGCGATGATCCCTGCATTGCTGCGGGTCTATTTTAAGACCAATGAGATCCTTGTTTCATTGATGTTGGTCTATGTTGCCGAAGTCTTGATCAAAGCGTTTTCGATTGGATTGATGCGTAACCCCGATGGGCATGGATTTCCCGGCAGCCGAAATTTGAACCAATATCCAGCGGCGGCGAACATGGAATTATTCGCAGGAACGGGCATGCATTGGGGGGTTATGGCCGCGTTGTTTTCGGTTGTTGCGACCTATGTCATTTTGGCAAAACACCAGTTTGGGTTTTTCGTGCGCCTTACAGGTGAAAGCCCGCGAGCAGCGGGGTTTGCAGGCGTGAATGCCAATCGATTGATCATGTTGTGTTTCGTGATTTCGGGGGGATTGGCAGGGATGGCCGGATTGTTCGAAGTTGCGGGCCCTGCGGGTCAAATTTTGGGAAGCTTCCCGGCATATTATGGGTTCACAGCCATTATTGTCGCGTTTTTGGGGCGCTTGCATCCTGTGGGTATTTTATTGGCAGGTTTGTTGATGGCGCTGACCTATGTGGGCGGCAACGCGGCAGAGGCGGCGATGAACATACCGTCTGCCACAATCCAGATCTTTCAAGGGATGCTGCTTTTTTCGCTGCTCTCTGTTGATGTCTTAACCAATTATCGGCCGCGTTTCGTGGCCCGTCAGGGGGCGTAACCATGGATATTAATCCTATTCTTTTGGCAAGTGCTATTATGGTTGCCTCAACGCCGATCTTATTGGCGGCAATTGGAGAATTGGTCGTCGAACGCGCGGGGGTTTTGAACCTTGGGGTCGAAGGCATGATGATTACAGGGGCTGTGATCGGATTTATTGCCGCGCATGAAACGGAATCGACCACGCTTGGGTTTATGGGCGCGGCCGTTGGTGGTGCGGTTGTGTCAATGATCTTTGGGGTGTTAACCCAATATCTTTTGACAAACCACGTGGCGACGGGTCTTGCGCTCACGCTCTTTGGGGTGGGGCTATCGGCTTTGGTTGGGCAAGGGTACCAAGCGACGAACCAAGTGCCGGTGACAAAGATGCCGATTCCAATGTTGTCCGACATTCCGGTTTTGGGGCCTATCTTGTTTCGTCATGATGGGGTGGTCTATCTAAGCCTGATCGCTGTTGTGGCGGTGTTTTGGTTTTTATCGCGGTCGCGTGCGGGTATGATTCTGCGCGCGGTGGGTGAAAATCATGATGCAGCACATGCCTTAGGGTATAATGTGCGCCATGTTCGGTTGATGGCCATTGCCTTTGGCGGTGCCTGTGCGGGGCTTGGCGGGGCTTATATCAGCTTGGCCCGTGTCCCCCAATGGGTGGACAATATCACAGCAGGAACTGGGTGGATTGCCTTGGCTATTGTGGTTTTTGCCAGTTGGAAGCCATGGCGATTGTTAATTGGTGCCTATCTATTTGGCGGCGTGACAGCTTTGCAGATTAATATTCAAGCGATGGGGCTTGATATACCTGTCGAATATTTGTCTATGTCGCCTTATATCGCTACTATATTGGTATTGGTGTTTATGTCTGGGGGACGGGCACCAGGATCATTGGGGCGTATTTTTAGCGCCTCATCGTAGGTGTATTGACCGCGGGCTTGCCCGTACAAACAGGAGAGAGACTATGAACCGTAGAGAACTACTTGCTGCTGGCGCATTTGCTGCGTTCGCCGCATCCATGGGGGCACCCGTTGCCGCAAATGGTAAAATCAAGGTTGGTTTTATCTATGTCGGCCCAATCAATGATGGCGGTTGGACACAGCACCACCACCATTCCGCAATGGAAATGGTTGAACATTTCGGTGGCGCGGTTGATTTCGTTTACCAAGAAAACGTACCCGAAGGCCCAGATGCCGAACGTGCAATTACACAAATGTGTCTAGGTGGTGCGAACATCATCTTTACAACATCTTTTGGTTACATGGACCCAACCGTCAATGTTGCGGCGAAATTCCCGAATGTGAAATTTGAACACGCAACAGGTTACAAACAAGCGGATAACGTTTCTGTTTACTCAGCACGTTTCTACGAAGGTCGCGCGATCCAAGGTACGCTTGCAGGCCGCGTCACAAAAACCAACAAAGTGGGTTACATCGCGTCTGTTCCAATTCCAGAAGTTGTGCGCGGCATTAACTCTGCGTTCATTCACGCACGCAAGGTGAATCCAAACGTTGAATTCAAAATCATCTGGATCTTTGAATGGTTGAACCCTGCGAAAGAAGCAGACGCTGCAAAAGCATTGATCGACCAAGGCTGTGACGTGGTTCTGCAACACACAGATTCGACCGCGCCACATGCGGCCGCGAAAGAAGCAGGCAATGTTTACACATTCGGCCAAGCGGCGGATATGGCGGAATACGGCCCAATGCCACGCATTTCTTCGATCATCGACAATTGGGCGCCATATTACATCGCACGCGTCCAAGCTGCGATGGATGGCACATGGTCATCTGTGAACACTTGGGATGGCATTGGCAAAGGCATGGTGGGCATTGGTGAAATTTCCGATGTCGTTCCAGCAGAAGCCAAAGCAGAAGCAGAAGCAATGCGCGACGCAATCGCATCGGGCGCGTATCATCCGTTCACAGGTCCGATCAACAAACAAGACGGGACACCTTGGTTGGCAGAAGGCGAAATCGCAGATGATGGCACTTTGGCTGGCTTGAACTTCTATGTTGAAGGGATCGAGGGATCTATTCCTTCCTAAGGTATAACACCGCATGCCCCTCATGATGTGAGGGGCATGACACCTCAGTTCAATCGAATTTTTTTAACCAAATGTTTCATCGTCTCTGGCCCATAAAGCGGGATATTGAAAATATTGGCTTGGATCGTTTTTTTCATATCCGCCACCAACATCCGCATCGACACCATCCCACATACTGACCCGTCCACACATTGAACCGGCAAATGTCGAATGTTGTGTTCTAGCATTTTCGCAATTGCGACGGACACTGTTTCACTAAATCGAATGGTCAACGGATCTGGTGTCATGATATCGCGCATGGTTGCATCGCAAGGCATCAAACCTGCAGCCAAACATTTTTGCACGATATCGCGTTCGGTCACGATTCCGATCACGAAGCCTTCTTTCACGACGGGTAGGGCGCTTATGTTGTGCCGCGCCATCACTTTTGTCGCCCATCGCACGCGTGCAGTTTGATGTATCGTAATAAGCTTTTGATTTACAATTAGCTCTTGTATCGTTCTGGTTTGCATGGTGTCCTCTTCTACATCGGTTACGCTGCATCTCCGTGATGATAGATGTGCAACCTTCCTGACTAAAAGAACGCCTTGCCTTAGCGTAAGTTTATCGCATGGTATGGAAAACCTGACCAAATAAATGAAAACAATCGTAAATATGTGTGTGAAAATTCCTAAAGTATATAAATTTAATACCATCGCTCCACGTTTTATGGCTGAAGGAGTCTCAAAATGACATCTTCTCCAGAGGGAACGCGGCCACTCGACCGCGATGAAACGGGAAAAATGTTTGCCCCGTCTGCAGAACGGAACAAAGATGCGATTGTTCAAGTGTTGGTGGATCTGTGTCCCGATGGCGCGCGGGTCTTGGAAATCGCGAGTGGGACAGGTCAACATACTGTGCATTTTGCCGCGGCGTTTCCCGCGGCGCGGTTTCAGCCGTCTGACATTGATCCCGACCGCTGTGCGTCCATTCGGGCCTATATGGCGGAATCGGGTTTGCCAAATATCGACGATCCGATCGTGTTGGATGCGGCCGCAGCCGGCTGGCCGCAAACCATTTCTGGATTTGACCTGATTGTGATTGTGAATCTTTTTCACCTCATTTCTGAGGAAAAAGTAAAATCCATTATTACACAGGCGACACAGGCCTTGGCCGATGGTGGCAAGATCGTGGTGTATGGTCCATTCATGCGCGGCGGTGAATTAACCAGTGAAGGCGACGAAGCCTTTCATCAGGCCCTTGTGCGCCAAAATCCCGAAATTGGATACAAGGATGATTTTGATGTCATCGAATGGTTTGAAGAAAATTGGTTAGAACTGCGTCACGTCTTGGAAATGCCTGCCAATAATCTTTGCTTGGTCGCGCAAAAGCCGAACATGTCATACTAACAGGCACAAAACACCGCTTACTTGCGAACGCTTGCCATCGTGCTTCGGACCATATCGATACGTGCTGTGTTGGGCGGATGGGTCCCCAAGAATGTATCGCCTGGATCGGGAATGCGGGTAAAGAACTGTGCGCCTTTGAACGGATCATATCCCGCATCCAAAGCCAAAAGCGTGCCAAGTTTATCAGCCTCAAGCTCGTGCGATTTTGAATAGGCTCGCGCCCCGACATCGGCACCGATGCGCGTGACGGCCTCAACGGTTTGGTTTGATCCGCCCATCATCGCGGCAACACCACCCGCCAAAATCGCGCCCAACTGGCTTGACGTTGCTTGGCGCTGCAAATGTCCGGCAAGATGGTGGGCCAATTCATGTCCCAAAACAAAGGCAAGCTCGTCTTCGTTCCGTGCCGTGTTCAACAGGCCAACCGAAAAGACGATATAAGGTTTTCCAGAGCGATCTTGGGTTTGATAGGCATTCACAACCTCGGGGTAACGGTTGTCGACAAAAACGCTAAAGTCGCAGCGTGTATTTGTCGTTGCTTCGCGGCATGCGGTGACGGCAAGGGGCACCACACGCTTGGCCACGGTTGAAAACGATGCTTCGGGATTGGCCATATAGGCGACCGGCGTTTTCGGGGACGTAACAGGTTTTGGGGCGGGCGTCATTGTCGCCCCGCCACATGCAGACAGAAATACACTTGCAAGAACTGTGAGGGCTTTAATATTCATTGTGTCACCTTTGATTTTTGTGACCGATTTTCGGAACTTATGTTACCATAAGGTATAGCAACAAAATCAGGGTGAAAAGGTATGTTTACCATCGAGCATGAATTTGACTGCACTGTGATCACGGTTTTGGACGAAAATGTCGCCACATTGAAAGAGGATATCGTTGTGACAAGTTTCGAAGATTGCGTCACAATCGAACAATATGATCCCCGAACGGATCAAATGCAAAAAATCACACTGTCCATGTGTCAGTTAAAAGATTTGGCCGCGTCGATCCATTTGCCCGAAGGCACCTATCACATCAACAAGGCGATGTGATTAACCAATATCTGACGGCCCAACCGATACCGATTTCACAACGGCATAACATGACATTCCCGTTGTTAAGCCCAGCTGTGTCACCGAACGTCTGGTGATGCGCGACAATATGGTGTCGTCGCCTGACCGCAGCGACACAATAGCGCCCGGTCCGTCCCCGATCCGGATGTCTGTGATGACAGTGGGCAGGATATTGAGCGCCGAAATATCATGCGGGCGGCTGAGCGCGATGGTGACGTCTTGTGCCAGTATGCGCACACGGACGCTGTGCCCGATCTCCCCTGAAAGCTGCGGCACATAAATGACGCCTGCCGAGGTTGAAAGTTGCGTGAGCCCGTCACTATCATGCGCCGAAATCCGCGCCACGATGGACGCCCCCGCGCTGCGCACGCCCAAGATTGGCACCAAGGCAGGATCAGAAAGGATAGATTGGGTTGGGCCCGCCGCGATCACGCGGCCTTGGTCCAAAACAACCATGTGATGGGCCAAGCGGGCGACTTCGCTGATCGAATGGCTGACGTAAAGAATCGGGATATCAACCGCATGACGTATCCGTTCCAGATAGGGCATGATTTCTGCCTTGCGCGGGGCGTCTAGGGCTGACAAGGGTTCATCCATCAACAAAATCTTTGGATCAGACAGCAGCGCCCGACCAATTGTAACCCGTTGCTTTTCGCCACCTGACAGTGTTGCGATGCGTCGGTTTAACAGCCCGTCGATGCCCAGTAACGTAATGATTTCATCTTCGCGTGCTGCGTTTGATTGTGCCCGACCATGTCGCGCGGCATAGCGCAGGTTTTCTTGCACGCTCATATGCGGAAACAACCGTGCGTCTTGGAACACATATCCGATGTCACGCCGATGTGTGGGCCTATTGATGCCGTTTTTGGTATCCAATACAACCGCGCCACCGATGTCGATGCGCCCCTCATCGGGCGTGAATATCCCCGCAACCGCATTGATCAGCGACGTTTTCCCCGATCCAGATCGTCCAAAGATGGCGGTGATCCCCATCGGCATGGTCAAATCCGCCGCAAGGCTAAAGGTTGGCCAACTGTGACGGATGGAAATCGAAACGCTCATTGTCCTGCAATCCGTTTTGAAATGCGGCGCGACAACGCCTCGGATATAATCAGGGCGCCGATGGCGATGCAGGCCGACAGGATGACCAAGATCATGGCATTGCGTTCCTGGCCAGGAACCTGAAGTGCCGCGTAAATTGCCGACGGGATCGTTTGGGTGCGGTTTGGGATGTTCGATACAAACGTGATCGTTGCCCCAAACTCGCCCATTGCTTTGGCAAAGGCCAAGATCATGCCAGCCAATATCCCCGATGTAATCAACGGCAACGTGATCGTCGCAAAAACGCGCCACGGTGGAACGCCCAACGTTGATGCCGCCTGTTCCAGCTTTGGATCAACGGCTTCGATGGCCAAACGAATGGCACGCACCATCAACGGAAATGCCATGATCGCTGCTGCCAAAACCGCACCTGTCCACCGAAAGGCCAAGGTGATGCCGAAAGCGTCATTCAGAATACCGCCAATCGGGCCGGTGCGTCCGAACAGAACCAATAGAACATATCCTGTCACCACAGGGGGCAGTACAAGCGGCGCATGTACAATCGCATTCAAAACGCTATGGCCATAGAAAGTTTTGCGTGCCAACACAAAGGCGACCCCAATCGCAAACGGCAGGCACACCAAGGTTGCCCAAAATGCCACCTTGAGTGACAAAAATACCGCTGCCCATTCGGTCGCGCCCAAATCCATATTCCTTGTGACCCGTGTTGGTCTTGCTTCTTTAGACAAGCAATATCGCGATCGTTACACATATTCCAAGGTGCATTACACATTATTTTTACTGTGACGCTGCTTGTATTATTTTATGGGGCGCATAATTTTGGGATCATGAAACACATTATTCTAACGTGGCTGTGTCTATGCGCCTCGCAGGGGGCAGCCCAGGATGTATTCATTTTTGGCGAACAGCATGACAATTCGCATCATCATGTGGTGCAAGCCGACCGCATTCGCGAGATCAATCCAAACGCGGTGGTGTTTGAAATGCTCAACGACGCCCAAGCGGCCGCCATAAATGCGCTCGATAACCGCAGTGTTGATCAGGTGCGCACTGTGTCCGATTGGGATGCGTCAGGTTGGCCTGCATTTGACATCTATGCCCCTGTCTTTGACGCAGTGGGTGCGCGCCCTGTTATCGGTGCCGCGGTTCCACGCGACCAAGCGCGCAAAGCATTTGCCGAAGGAATTTCTGCGGTCTTTGCAGGGGATGCGGATCGATTTGGTTTGACGCGCCCCTTGGCGCCTGATGAGCAATCCGAACGTGAGGCCATGCAATTTGCGGCCCATTGTGACGCCCTGCCCAAAGATATGCTGCCGATGATGGTTGATGTGCAACGGCTTCGCGATGCCACCCTTGCCCTTCGCATTGAACAGGCGGTTGCACAGTACGGTACGCCCATCGCTGTTGTGACAGGCAACGGACACGCACGGCGTGATTGGGGCATCGCGCAATATTTAAAGCACAGCGATCTCGAAATCCACGCGCTCGGCCAAGGCGAAGAGGGTGTCCCCCCAAACGGCGCATTTGACGAAGTTGTCTTTTCCAGCGGTGTTGAACGCGACGATCCCTGTGCCGCTTTTGCGAAAAACTGATGGATTTATGCGCTTGCACATAGATCACGAAAGCCCATAAACTCATGCTCAACCAAACAAGGGGTTAACATGCTACAGGGCAAAAATATTTTGCTGATTATTGCAGGTGGTATTGCCGCGTATAAGTCGTTGGAGCTGATCCGCCGGTTGCGAGACGCGGGCGCAGCTGTGACGCCTGTTATGACAAAATCAGCCCATGAATTCGTGACCCCGATGTCCGTTTCCGCATTGGCAGGGCGGGCCGTGCATCAAGACCTGTTTGATCTCACGACCGAAGCGGAAATGGGGCATATTCAATTGTCACGCAGCGCAGATTTGGTCGTCGTTGCCCCCGCCACAGCCGATTTGATGGCGAAAATGGCGACGGGTTTGGCAAATGATTTGGCGTCAACCTTGCTTTTGGCGACAGATACGCCGGTATTGATCGCGCCGGCAATGAATGTCCGCATGTGGGATCATCCTGCAACCCAGCGCAATATCGCAACGCTAACGGCGGATGGAATTTCCTTTGTCGGTCCAAATAGCGGTGACATGGCCTGCGGCGAATATGGCGCGGGCCGCATGGCAGAGCCTGCCGAAATTCTGGTCGCGATTGATCGGCATCTGTCCGATGGCCCGCTGCGCGGGCGTCGCATATTGGTGACATCTGGCCCGACGCATGAACCGATCGATCCTGTGCGCTATATCGCGAATAGGTCGTCGGGCGCACAAGGGGCGGCCATCGCGGCGGCCCTACGGGATTTGGGCGCGCATGTTGTGTTTGTGACGGGCCCTGCGGATGTTCCACCCCCATCTGGGGTTGAGGTTGTGCGTGTTGAAAGTGCGGCAGATATGTTGCGTGAAACCACCGCCGCATTGCCCGTTGACGCAGCTGTTTTTGCGGCTGCTGTTGCGGATTGGCGCGTTAGTTCTGCATCGGGATCCAAGATCAAAAAGGTAAACGGTGCATTGCCCGAATTGCGCCTTGCGGAAAATCCAGACATTTTGGCAACCGTCTCTCAAATGACATCGGATCGCCCGTCACTAGTGATTGGGTTTGCTGCGGAAACAGATGACGTCATTGCGAACGCGACCGCAAAACGGGTGCGCAAAGGGTGTGATTGGATTGTGGCGAATGATGTTTCTCCGGCGACGGGGATCATGGGGGGATCTGAAAATCAGGTCACATTGATCACGGAACAGGGCGCTGACACATGGCCACGCATGACAAAAGACGACACCGCGCGCGCCTTGGCGGCCCGCATTGCCGACGCAATGGGTCAGGGGGCGTGACATGGTAACCATTCGAGTGTCATGGTTGGACGATGCCGACCCATCCATTGCCTTGCCACAGTATGAAACGGCTGGCTCTGCGGGGGCGGACATTCGTGCAAATTTTGCAACCGATTTACGTGACAGCGGTCTCACCCTTGCGCCGGGGGGGCGTGCGTTAATCCCGACGGGTGTGCGCATCGAAATCCCCAACGGATACGAGGTGCAAGTTCGTCCACGGTCTGGATTGGCGTTAAAGCATGGGATCACGATCCCAAATGCGCCTGGAACGATTGACAGTGACTACCGTGGACCATTGGGTGTCATATTGATGAATTTGGGGGCAGAGCCCTTTCATATCGCGCATGGTGACCGCATTGCGCAAATGGTGATCGCGCCCGTGGTCCAAGCCGCGTTTGAGGTCGCGGCAGACCTGAGCGATACGGCCCGCGGCGCGGGTGGCTTTGGATCCACTGGGAAACGCTGAGATGACAGCGTTTGCAAAGCTAATGGCGGTTTTGATGGTTCCGTTCACGGTCCAAGCCGATTTGAGCGGATCGGCTTTTGCCGGCGTGGCAGTGGGGGCTGCGATATTTGTGATCGCGCTTTATGTGTTCATGCTGCGCAAGCTGAAAGCCAATGCAAAGCCTGCGCAAACAGCAGGACCCACGACAACGCCCACGTTTTCAGATACGGAATTAGAGCGCTATGCGCGTCACATCGTGATGCGCGAAATTGGCGGAGCGGGTCAGAAAAAGCTTAAAAATGGGCGTGTTTTGGTGATTGGTGCGGGTGGGCTTGGGGCCCCTGCGCTGCAATATCTCGCGGCAGCGGGCGTTGGAACAATTGGCGTGATTGATGATGACACCGTTGAAAATACAAATCTTCAACGCCAAGTGATTCACCAAGACGCCGCGATTGGAACGCCCAAGGTGTTTTCCGCACAAAAAATGATGCTCGCGCAAAACCCCTTTATCACGGTGCAGCCCTATCATCGGCGATTGACGGTCGAGATCGCGCAGGATCTGTTTCAAGAGTATGATATAATTCTTGAAGGGTCCGATAATTTCGAAACGCGGTATCTGGCAAATAAAACTGCCGTAGCACTGGGCAAACCTTTGGTATCTGGGGCCTTGAGTCAATGGGAAGGGCAGATTTCGGTGTTTCACCCCGCGTCTGCAGGCCCATGCTATCAATGCGTTTTTCCGCAAAAGCCCGCCGAAGGCGTTGCGCCCAGTTGTGCGCAAGCGGGGGTTTTCGCCCCATTGCCAGGTGTGATCGGGGCCATGATGGCGGGCGAAGCGATGAAAATTATCATTGGTGCTGCGGCACCTATGACGGGGCAGATGTTAGTTTACGATGCCCTCTATGGGGAAACGCGAACATTCACGGTAAAGCGCCGGAATGATTGCGAAATTTGTGGCGGTTAGGACAGGAACGAAAAATGACCAATATTTTCTTGCGCGATTGGAATACACCCTTTGGATTTCCGCCCTTTGATCAGATAACAGACGATGATTTTGCGCCTGCGTTTGAAATTGGATTGCAAGAGGACCTAAGCGCGATCCAAAAGGTTGCCGAAAACACGGACGCCCCGACGTTTGAAAACACGATTGATGCGCTACAGCATTCTGGTCAGACATTGGAACGTGTTTTGTCTGCGTTTTATGCGGTGTCTGGGGCGGACAGCAACAAAAAACGCGAAGCGTTGATGTCCGAGTTTTCGCCAAAACTATCTGCGTTTTCATCCGAGATATATGCAAACAAAACCCTTTTTGATCGGATCAAGACGGTCTACCAAAATCGCAATCACTTGAATTTGACGCCTGAACAGGCCCGCGTTTTGGAATTGACCTATCAAAACTGGATCCGTGCGGGGGCCTCGTTGACGGGGTCGGCTGAGGCGCGGATGAAAGAGATCAAGCAGCGTCTGGCGGTTTTGGGAACCCAGTTTTCGCAAAATGTTTTGGCCGATGAACGCGAATGGTTCATGGTATTACAGCCAGACGACCTTGAGGGGTTGCCCGATTTTTTAATCAGTGCCGCAAAATCGGCGGGTGCTGAAAAGGGATTGGACCAACCAATCATCACCACATCACGATCCTTGTTCGTTCCATTCATGCAGTTTTCCCCGCGGCGGGATCTGCGTGAAAAAGCGCAAAAGGCTTGGATGTCGCGTGGGGCGAATGGCAATGATGCCGACAACCGTGACATCGCGGCGGAAACATTGGCGTTGCGGCATGAAATGGCGCAGTTGTTGGGATATGCCAATTTCTCGGATTACAAATTGGAAACCGAAATGGCCAAGTCGTCGCAAAACGTGCGCGATTTGTTGATGGCAGTTTGGACGCCTGCGAAAGAGCGTGCGATCAAGGACGAAAAAGTTCTGACAGATATGCTACAAGCGGATGGCATCAACGGCCCGCTTGAACCTTGGGATTGGCGATATTATTCCGAAAGACGCCGCCAAGCAGAACATAGTTTGGACGAGGCAGAAGTTAAGTCATATTTCCAACTCGACCGCATGATCGACGCGGCCTTTGATGTGGCGAACCGACTGTTCAAGCTTGAGTTTCGCCCCATCACCTTGCCCTTGTATCATCCTGATTGTCGCGCGTGGGAAGTGACCCGTGATGGGGAACATATTGCCATCTTTGTTGGTGATTACTTTGCCCGTGGGTCAAAACGGTCTGGCGCGTGGTGTTCGGCCATGCGGTCGCAAGCGAAATTCCCGATCGCGCAAAAGCCAATCGTTGTGAACGTGTGTAACTTTGCCAAAGATATGCCCGCATTGCTTTCGGCGGATGACGTGCGGACATTGTTCCATGAATTTGGTCATGCCCTGCACCAAATGCTGTCGGACGTCACCTATGAAATGGTGTCCGGTACCAGTGTTCCACGCGATTTTGTGGAATTGCCCAGCCAGCTGTATGAACATTGGGCAATGGTTCCAGAAATCTTGCAAAAATACGCCACGCATCATGCGACGGGCGCACCGATGCCTGTGGATTTGATGGACCGAATTATTGCAGCGTCGAATTATGACATGGGGTTTCAAACCGTTGAATTTGCGGCAAGCGCCTTGGTCGATCTTGAGTTCCACCAAGGCCCGCTTCGTGACGGGATCATGGAAACCCAAGCGGCCATCCTGTCCGATCTGGGGTTGCCACGGTCCATTCCGATGCGTCACGCCACGCCGCATTTCCAACATGTGTTTTCCAGCGGATATTACGCAAGCGCGTATTACAGCTATATGTGGGCTGAAGTCATGGACGCAGACGCATTCCAAGCGTTTGAAGACGTAGGTGATCCATTTCATGCGGAAACGGCGCAATCGCTTGAACGCAATATCTTGTCACGCGGTGGATCGGTTGATCCTGCTGTTCTATATACAGAATTCCGTGGGCGATTGCCCGAAGTGGATGCCCTGTTAAAGGGACGCGGCTTGGTCGCGTAGTCATTTCCAGCGATTAGAGAACTTTTTTCAAAGGCGGGTGTTGACTCGCCTTTTTTCATTCCCTAGATGTACACCGTTAGCACTCATAGTGTATGAGTGCTAACGGGCGAAAGCCCCAAGAGAAACATTTTGCAAGGAGCCTCAAAATGGCATTGAAACCGCTTCATGATCGTGTGCTTGTTCGCCGCGTTGAGGGCGACGAAAAAACCGCTGGTGGTCTGATCATCCCTGATAGCGCAAAAGAAAAACCAGCTGAAGGTGTCGTTGTTGCATGTGGCGATGGCGCTCGCAAAGACAATGGCGAATTGATCGCCATGGCTGTTAAAGAAGGTGACAAAGTTCTGTTCGGCAAATGGTCAGGCACAGAAGTCACAGTCGACGGCCAAGAGCTGTTGATGATGAAAGAAAGCGACATTATGGGCATTCTGTCCTAATTCGCTGAAAACATAACAAAATTATTTAGACGAGGATTTGCACAATGGCTGCTAAAGACGTCAAGTTTGGCTCAGAAGCCCGTAACCGTATGTTGAAGGGTGTAAACATCCTGGCTGACGCGGTAAAAGTAACCCTAGGCCCAAAAGGCCGTAACGTTGTTATCGACAAATCTTTCGGTGCGCCACGCATCACGAAAGACGGTGTGACTGTTGCCAAGGAAATCGAACTAGAAGACAAGTTCGAAAACATGGGCGCGCAGATGGTGAAAGAAGTTGCATCGCGCACCAATGACACAGCTGGTGACGGTACAACAACTGCGACCGTTTTGGCGCAAGCAATCGTAAAAGAGGGCATGAAAGCTGTTGCAGCTGGCATGAACCCAATGGATCTGAAACGTGGTATTGATTTGGCGACATCTTCTGTCGTTGAAGCCGTGCGCAAAATGGCGCGCCCCGTTGCAGACAGCGATGAAGTTGCACAAGTTGGTACAATCTCAGCCAACGGCGAAGCCGAAATCGGCCGCCAAATCGCAGACGCGATGCAAAAAGTTGGTAATGAAGGCGTTATCACTGTTGAAGAAAACAAAGGTCTGGAAACAGAAACAACCGTTGTTGAAGGTATGCAATTCGACCGTGGTTACCTGTCACCATATTTCGTGACCAACCCAGAAAAAATGACTGCAGATCTAGAAGACTGCATGATCTTGTTGCACGAAAAGAAACTATCTTCGTTGCAATCAATGGTTCCATTGCTGGAATCTGTGATCCAATCACAAAAACCTTTGCTGATCATCGCAGAAGATGTTGAAGGCGAAGCATTGGCAACTTTGGTTGTCAACAAATTGCGCGGCGGTTTGAAAATCGCAGCGGTCAAAGCACCTGGTTTCGGCGATCGCCGCAAAGCCATGTTGCAAGACATCGCAATCCTGACCGGCGGCCAAGTCATCTCAGACGATCTGGGTATGAAACTGGAAAACGTCACAATGGATATGTTGGGTCGCGCGAAAAAAGTGTCTATCACCAAAGACGAAACAACAATCGTTGACGGCAATGGTGAGAAAGCAGAGATCGAAGCACGCGTTTCACAAATCCGCGCTCAGATCGAAGAAACAACATCAGACTACGACCGTGAAAAACTGCAAGAACGCGTTGCCAAATTGGCAGGTGGCGTTGCTGTGATCCGCGTTGGTGGTATGACAGAAGTCGAAGTGAAAGAGCGTAAAGACCGCGTTGATGACGCATTGAACGCAACACGCGCAGCAGTCCAAGAAGGTATTGTTGTTGGTGGTGGCGTTGCATTGGTCCAAGCAGCCAAAGGCCTAGAAGGTCTAGAAGGTGCAAACAGCGACCAAAACGCAGGTATCGCAATCGTTCGTCGTGCACTCGAAGCGCCTCTGCGTCAAATCGCAGAAAACGCAGGTGTTGACGGTGCAGTGGTTGCGGGCAAAGTTCGCGAAAGCACAAACACATCTTTCGGCTTCAACGCACAAACCGAAGAATATGGCGACATGTTCAAATTCGGCGTGATCGACCCAGCTAAAGTAACACGTACCGCGTTGGAAGATGCGGCATCTGTTGCAGGCCTGTTGATCACAACAGAAGCAATGATTGCTGACAAACCATCGAAAGATGGCGCAGGCGCAGGCATGCCCGACATGGGCGGCATGGGCGGCATGGGCGGCATGATGTAATCATCCGCGCATTATGCGAAGACTTTGGAAACGGTCCAGATTTTTCTGGGCCGTTTTTTTTGGCTATGATCCACTACCGTCCCGACGGTATGACTGTCCCGCACGTTGTGTCGTGAAAGCGTCCTTTGTAATTTGGCCATTTAACGTAATATGAGATTTTTCTTTTCTTTGATGTTATTGCTTTGCCCCACGCTGTCGCACGCGTCTTGTGTGGTTTTGGTACATGGCCTTGCGCGGACTGGCGCGTCTTTCGCGGTTATGGAACAAATCCTGACGCGGCACGGGTATGACGTTCACATCATTGAATATCCGTCCACCCAAGCCACACTTGATGTGCTGTCGAAATCTGTTGCGGCGCGTATCGCGGCCGTTTGTCCAGATCGATATTCGATCGTGACCCATTCGATGGGTGGGATTTTGATACGCCATGCATATGCCCGGTCTGTCCCTGACACCTTGGACCGCGTGGTCATGATGGGGCCACCCAATCAGGGCTCTGAAATAGTGGATGCGTTTGGGGATTGGCCCGGTTTCGCGATGATAAACGGTCCTGCAGGGGCACAATTGGGGACTGGGTCCACGGCATTAGATCTGCCGCCTGTCACTTATCCGGTTGGGATCATTGCAGGGCGTCACAGCCTGAACCCGATTTTTTCAAACACGATCCCGGGTGATGACGATGACAAGGTGTCGGTCGCCTCGACCCATGTCGCGGGTGAAACCGATCACATGGTTTTGCCGGTCACTCACACTTTTATGATGAGTGATCCGATGGCAATTTTCCAAGTGATGCAGTTTTTGGAAACGGGCGCGTTTGATCGGGACGCCAAAACAAGCGACGCACTAAAAGCGCTGGTGCATGCGCCGAATAATTAAAACAACGACAATTCAACGCCGATGATGTAATCGCCCCGAAACCCTGTCGGTGCGCCGTAGAACATCATGTGCTTATTTGGTTTATACGTAATGCCTGCGGACGGGCGGGGCACAAGCCGCGTGCCAGTCTTCAGGATCGTATCCTTGTATCCAAAGGCCGCGCCAAGCATGTAACCGAAATCACCCCATTTGTCTTTTTGATAGGTATAGACCAAGGACGGTTCGTTGTAGGAATTGCGCAGCAATGACCACGATTGATTTTCATCCAGATCGCATTTGATCCCAGGGTGCGTTTCGTTGAATTTTGTATCAAGCCCACCATGATAGCTTAGCGCAATGAAAGGGGTGCATTTCGCCGATGCAGCGTTCGCAGCAAACAGCAGTGCTGCGATCAAGGTTGCCTGTAAAAACTTCATGTCACTGTGCCTGTCCGTTTGATGTGCCGCTCAGGCCGCATCGAATTTCAAATTCCTGCCGACCATGGCGGCAAATTGTTCTAAGTTCAAGGACATATTATCCCTTGAACCGCGAGCGATAGTTTGAATTTTATGTCGCACAGAAACAAGAATCTTCATAACGTAGCATAACGACAAGAGGAGAGTATGATGGCAGTGGGTGATATCAACAGCGCGGAGCAATGGATGAACGATCCCCGTCACCGCGCGGCACTAGCGCATGACGCACAGCGGCATTTGGATTTCTTTCGACCAAGCCTTGATCCATCAGGTGGTTTCTTTGTGTTGGACAATCACGGCACCCCGATCAACGGCGCGCCAAATGAAATTCATTGGGTGACGCGGATGGTACATTCCTTTGCCTTGGCCAAGGCTTGGGGCGCGGCAGATTGCGATGCGATGATCGACCACGGCATGTATTATATCTGGAATGTTTTACGCGATGATCAACATGGCGGGTATTTCGCCGCGATGCGCGATGGGCAGATCGTCGATGATACAAAATTGGGCTATGGTCATGTATTCGTCCTGTTGGCTGCGTCTTCGGCAAAAATGGTCGGGCATCCCGATGCGGATCGGATGTTGACGGACATCACACAGGTTTTGATGGACCGTTTTTGGGATCAAGACCATGGGTTATTCTACGATGAATTTGCACGCGATTGGTCGCCGATTTCGTCCTACCGCGGGTATAATTCCAATATGCACGGGGTTGAGGCATTGTTAGCGGCCTATGAGGCCACGGGCGATGCGATGTATTTGTCCAAAGCGGGCGGCATTATCGATTTCTTTGTTCACAAAATCGCGCCACAGCATGCCTATGCGGTGCCTGAACATTACACAGCTGATTGGACGCCCGATCTTGCGTATGAAGGCAATCCCATGTTTCGCCCACGGGGAACCACGCCGGGCCATTCGTTCGAATTGGCGCGGTTGGCAATCCAGTGGTGGGATTTGGCAGGGCGGCCTGCGGATGAAACATTGACCCATGCGCGGGCCTTGGTTGATGCGGCGTATCGCGATGGGTGGTCGGAACAGGGCGGCTGTGTGTACACGCTGCGCTATGACGGCGGTGTCCTGACGCCTGATCGGTATTGGTGGCCAGTGACCGAAGCGATTGGAGCCTTGGCCACATTGATCAAGGTCGATCCACGTCCGCAGGACGAAGACCTCTATCGTCGGATCTGGCAAGATGCGGATGATTTATTCATAGATCATGAAAATGGCGGTTGGTTTCATGAAATTGATGAAAATGGAAAGCCGTGTGAAAAGCAATTCATTGGGCGTCCTGATATTTATCATTCCCTACAGGCGGATATTTTTCCATTGACCACGGCGGTATCGAACATTTTCGCTTCGCTGATGGACAAGTGAACGGATGTGCAATCGCGCAGCATCGTCAAATATGTAACGCTATGAGGCCGAGATGACCAAAGATCCATTGTTGCAACCCTATCAGTTGAAACACCTTACGCTGCGCAATCGTATCATGACGACAAGCCATGAACCTGCCTATCCCGAAGATGGGATGCCCAAGGATCGTTACCGTGCCTATCACGAAGAACGCGCCAAGGGCGGGATTGCGTTGACGATGACAGCCGGATCTGCCGCCGTGTCCAAAGACAGCCCGCCCGCGTTCAACAACATTCTTGCCTACAAGGATGAAGTGGTTCCCTGGATCAAACGTATGACCGACGGCGTGCATGAACATGGCGCGGCAATCATGATCCAGTTGACACATCTGGGGCGGCGCACCGGATGGAACAAGGGCGATTGGTTGCCCTCTATCTCATCGTCGCGCCATCGCGAACCTGCGCATCGTGCCTTTCCCAAATTGATTGAAGATTGGGATATTGATCGGGTGATCGCCGATTTTGCCGATACCGCCGAACGCATGCAGGCGGGCGGCATGGACGGGATTGAATTGGAAATGTACGGCCATTTGATCGACCAGTTCATTTCGCCGCTGACCAATGATCTTGATGGGCCTTACGGTGGTGCGTCGATTGACACGCGTGCGGCCTTTCCCCTTGCGATCATTGATGCGGTGCGCAAACGTGTCGGACCAGATTTCATCGTGGGTGTCCGGTTTGCTGCAGACGAACAAAACCCTGCGGGGATCACTCCCGAAATGGGGATCGAAGTGTCAAAACGCTTTGCCGCGACGGGTCAGGTTGATTTCATCAATGTGATCCGTGGGCGCGTGCATACGGATCCTGCCCTGACTGACGTGATCCCAGTCCAAGGGATGAAAAGCGCGCCGCATCTGGATTTTGCGGGACGTGTGCGGGCCGAAACGGGCCTGCCCACATTCCACGCAGCGCGCATTCCCGATGTGGCCACCGCCCGTCACGCGGTGGCAACGAACCAACTGGACATGGTGGGCATGACCCGTGCCCATATGGCCGACCCCCATATCGTTCAAAAGATCATGGCAGGAAAAGAAGACGATATTCGCCCCTGTGTTGGCGCGACCTATTGTCTTGACCGCATTTACCAAGGCGGCGAGGCGCTGTGCATCCATAACCCTTCGACAGGGCGTGAATTGTCTGTGCCACATGTGATTGTCCCCGCCGATCGGCGCAAGAATGTGGTGATAGTGGGTGCTGGCCCTGCAGGGCTTGAGGCTGCGCGTGTTGCGGCCGAGCGTGGCCATGCTGTGACCGTTTTCGAAGCTGCGCCAGACGCAGGCGGTCAAATTCGATTGACGGCGCAAAACCCGCGCAGACGTGAAATGATCGGCATCATAGATTGGCGCATGTCGCAATGCGCGGCCCGCGATGTTGTGTTCCACTTTAACACATGGGCCGAGGCCGAGGATGTCACAGCCCTCAACCCCGATGTTGTGATCGTAGCCACCGGAGGGGTGCCGAACATGGAACTGCATGAAACAAAGGGCGATGTCGATCTGGCAGTCTCTGCATGGGATATTATTTCTGGTGATGCTGTCCCACGCGGCAATGTCCTGATTTATGACGAGGCGGGGGATCACCCCGCATTAATGGCCGCAGAAATCGCAGCTGATGCAGGGTGTTCGGTAGAAGTGATGACGCCTGATCGCACCTTTGCACCAGAAATCATGGGCATGAACCTTGTGCCGTATATGCGTGCGCTGCAATCCAAAGACGTCACATTCACGGTCACGCGACGGCTGTTGGGGATCAATCGTGCAGGAAACCGACTTGAGGCCCAAATTGGGACAGATTACAGCGATTTCGTCACCGCCAAAGATTACGACCAGATCATCGTCAATTACGGGACACGTCCGTTGGATGATTTATACTTTGACCTCAAACCACACAGCCGTAATCTAGGGGCCGTGGATTATGAGGCCTTTATTCAGGGCAAACCGCAGACACTTGTGTCCAATCCTGATGGGGCATTTGTTTTGTATCGGATTGGCGATGCGGTCAGTTCACGCAATACGCATGCAGCCATTTACGATGCGCTGCGCTTGATGCGCCAGATTTAAGGATACGATATGATCGACAAGCTTGAGATGTTTATTGCCGTTGCCCGCGAAGAACATTTTGGCCGCGCTGCCGCAAGCTTGGGGATCACACAGCCCAGCCTTTCAAGCGGGATAAAACAGCTTGAGGATCAATTGGGCGTTCAGCTGATTTTTCGTGGGTCGCGATATGGTGGATTAACCCCCGAAGGTCAAACAGCCCTGTCATGGGCGCGGCGCATTGTTGGCGAAACCCGCCAGCTGAAAGAAGAAATGCGACAGACCCGCCACGGGCTATCTGGTCAACTGCGTATGGCGGTTATTCCCACAGCCTTGACATGGGCGTCGCGGGTCGCCACGCGGTTTAGTGCAAAGCACCCAAAAGTCAGGTTTAAAATTCAATCGCGTTCGTCGGCTGAAATTTTGAAGCTGCTCGACAATTTGGAAATTGATGTGGGTATTTCATATTTGGACAATGAACCGCTGGGTCGGGTCAGCACGGCGCCCCTGTATCAGGAAAACTATATGCTTGTCTGTGGCAAAGGATCTGAATTTGCGGCACGCGACCATGTGACTTGGGCCGATTTGCGGGATCAAAAGCTGTGTTTGCTGACCCAAGATATGCAAAACCGTCGGATCATCGACAGAAACTTTGCCGATTTTGACATTGAACTGTCGCCCGCGATCGAGGCCAATTCAACCGTGGTTTTGGTGTCAAATGTGATGCACGGCGATTGGCTGACCATTTTGCCAGAAGATTTGGCGAATTTCTTGATCGCGGGAAAACCCTTGGTCTCTGTTCCCATTTCAGGCGGGCGTATCGGTCATACTGTTGGCTTGGTTGCCCCCTACAGCGAACCCCATACCCCAACTTTGGCGGCCCTTTTGGCCGAAGCACGGCGGATGGTTTAGCCCCAGCTTCGCAGCCTATGGTGTGCCTTGGCGGGGTTATGGATGGTTCGCATGCTGCGCCTCTGCATGGCGATGGATCAGGATGCGCGCATACCACAGCAGGGCAAACACAACCGCAATCGCCGCAAATATACCTGTCACATCTGATGCGATTTCGGAAATAAGCGCGATATTTTCACCAAACCCGTAACCCAACCCCAGATAAAGCGTGACCCATAGGGTTTCGCCCAAAATGCTCCACACCGTGAATTTGGCCCAAGTGTAATGCGCGGCACCGCATAGGAAATTTACATAAGGTCCCAAGGGTGAAAACAGCCAACGCGACAAAAATACTGTGTTTGGCCCCGATGATTCCAGCGCATGGCGGGCACGATCAATCAGCGCATGACGTTTGGGCGAATTTTCCAAGCGGTGGATCAATGTGACCCCAAACCGATGCCCAAGCGAATATCCAAACTGATCCCCCAAGACCGCCGATACCAAGGCCGTCAGCCATGTCACGACAAGCGGCATGTCCCCCGCCCCCACAAGGGATCCACATGTCAGCATCACAATTGATGACGGTAGCGGCAGGGCAAGACAGGATAAGAATATCACGCACCCCAAAATTGGAAGCCCCCATTCCACCAAATGCGATAGAATTTCCTCAGTCACGATTTGGACCCTTATACGCGTCCAACTGTGTTTGCAGATCGTTGATAAACGCGTCCTGCGAAAGACCCTGCGATTTTGCAAGTTTTGAAAGGGTCATGGCCTTTGGGTTATCGGTCCCAATCGTAAGGATGTCTTGGACAATCTCAGGGTCCAATTGATAGGATCGCGCGATATATCCTGGTGTCATCCAGCCTTCGAGAGGTTGAAATCGATGCGCGGGGTCAGACCAATAAATCGTGAACAGCACCAAGCGTGCGGCAAAAAATATCCCCGCTACCAGAGCCACGCAAAATGTTAAAAACAGAACTTTATGGTGCGACCAAAGGTGTCGAAGGGGCGATAGGTTTTGCATACGATCCTTGTACAAAAATCTATGGCGAATTGCACGACATCATTGCAGTGCACAAAATATTCCGTGCGGTTGGGGATTTTGCAAAATCACTTGCCCAAACGATTGCGAAATTGTGTTTGGTACTGTGTCATTTGGGACGTGGCTTTTGCGCCCTTGTTGGATGATTTCGCATGGCTCGACGCCCGAGGAGCGATCACAAACATCAAATACGTACCAATCGCAAAGATCAGCCCCACACCAGACCCAATCAGCAAATAGATGTTCTGAGTGATGAAGAATTTGATTTTATAAAAACTGGGCAACCAGTCAAAAATAGAATGATCAGCGTCAACATGCCCCGTGCTGATCAAAAAGATCATGACGCCGCAATACAAAATGACCCCGAAAAAAAGGATGAACAGGATACCCAATCTCATAACGTTATACCAATTACACACTGCCACAAGTTTACCCTGTCACGCAGCGCCAATAAAGGGGAATTTCAATCAATGCGCTTCCCTAGCGCGGTAAAGCGGTTTCTAGATACCTTTGCGTATTTGCCAAGAAACCTGCGGCACCCGCATCAGATTTCGTGAAGCTTAAGCCAAACGCCCCCTTGCGGACGCAAGGTCAAGATCATGACAGGATCAGGGTTTTTTCCTGGGATCGTTTCAAACCGAAAACGAGACAAAAGGGTCGCTAACACAATCACGGCCTCTTGGATTGCAAAGGATGCGCCAATACAAATTCTGGGCCCGTCCCCAAAGGGCAGATAGGTAAAGCGATCGATTTTTGACCGATCCATAAACCGATCTGGACGAAATTGATCGGGGTCTTCCCAATGCAGATGCGATCGGTGCAGCGCATAAAAGGGCAACATCACGGTGTCGCCCTTGCGCACCTCACGCCCGCACAGGGTGTCGGGTGCCAAAGCGGTACGCGACGCAAAAGCAGCAGGCGGATACAGCCGCAAAGTTTCATCCAAAACCGCCCGAATAAATGGAAGCTTCGGCAGGTCTTCGGCCGTCGCAATCGATCCATTTAATGCGGTCGATGCCTCTTCGTGGGCGCGGGATTGGATGTCGGGATGATGCGCCAATAAATAAAAGGCCCAAGACAACGCAAGCGCGGTTGTTTCATGACCCGCAACGATAAATGTCAAAAGATTGTCGCGCAATTCCGCGGTCGACATGCGCCGCTTGGTCTCGGGGTCTTCACCTGCCAAAAGCAAATCCAACAAATCTGGGACTGCATCAGGCTGATGTTTTTCGCGCCTTCGGATGGCGTTGTCAGCGACGGCTTTTAATCGGGTCAACTCACCGCCAACAAAGGCGCGGCTAGGCCGCGGGATCCAAAGGGGCGCATTGACCATATCCAATATCGATACCTTGGCCGCAGAGGATAAATAGGTTTCGAACATCTGCAAAAGGCTGTCGCGATCAAAACCACCGCTTTGGGAAAATGTGACGTCTGAAATCACGTCAAACGTGGTGTCCACCATTTCCGCATACAGATCCACCGCGCGCGCGGCCTGCGACCGAAGCCGCGCGAGTGTATTTTCTGCGGCGCGTGACATAATGGGGCCTAGATTTGCGATATTGCGGTGCGTAAATACGGGCGCAGCCGCGCGGCGCTGCCATTTCCAATGCGCGCCTTCCGCAATAAACAGGGATTCCCCAATTGCAGGGCGAAGCAAGTCTTTGGTGATGTTAGATTTCGGATAATTGTCCAGATTATCGCGCAAAATGTGTC
>Ga0181554_1000138_pt1 | contig 68381 bp, 69 predicted proteins | sample 011ome_16_FD_145602 | JGI IMG/M metagenome (GOLD analysis project Ga0181554, IMG submission 145602) | Coastal salt marsh microbial communities from the Groves Creek Marsh, Skidaway Island, Georgia - 011503CT metaG (spades assembly) | ecosystem: Environmental > Aquatic > Marine > Intertidal zone... | reverse complement strand
CGCGTCTAGCGGCACGGCTCTTGACCGCCTGTTCTTGCAACTCATGATCCGTCACCATGCTGGCGCAATTGATATGGTCGATGATCTGCACAGCCAGCCAGGCGCTGCTTATGAGCCTGTGATGTTTGGGTTCACAAACGATGTTGCGGGCGATCAGAAGACTGAAGTCGAACGGATGAACGAATTGCTTGGCGGGCTGTCAGATGATCCGCGTGCCACGCTGGCTGCAGGTTTCCGTGACGCAGGTGAAGCGATCAGCAATCTGCGCTTGGTCACTGCAATGCCGAAGCCAGCTGGATTCTTTGATCCTGCAAATCCGGCTGGTCTTCAGCCGCGCATCGAAGATGATGATGAAGAGGATGCAAACCAAGACAGTGCGGACGATGGTGAAGAGGCGGAACCCCGCTTCAGTAGTCGTTCTTCGCCACTGGATTTTGCAAACACCGATATCGCGTTTTCCGGTAATATGATGGTCGCGGGCAATTATCACGGCTTCAACGCTTATGAATTGGGCGAAGATGGCGTTCCAACGCTGGTCAGTTCGATTGTGTGCCCGGGCGGACAAGGTGACGTTTCCATCGTCGGCGACATTCTCGTGATGAGTGTCCAGGACAGCCGCGCACGGCTCGATTGCGGGCTCGAAGGGGTTCAGGGCGATGTCAATGAAGAACGCTTCCGTGGTGTTCGCGTTTTCGACATTTCCGATATTCGCAATCCTGTGCAAGTCGGGCAGGTGCAGACCTGCCGCGGCTCGCACACGCACTCGATTGTCGATGCCAATGATGAACGCATAGTGCTCTATAACTCGGGCACCTCTTATGTTCGCGACGATGAAGAGCTGGAGGGTTGCTTCAACAGTGCTGGCGATGAAACTGCGCTGTTCAGCATTGACGTGATCGAGATCCCGCTCGCTGATCCGTCTGCTGCTCGCATCACGTCAAGCCCTCGCGTATTCGCAAAGGGTGGTAATATTGCGGGCCTGTGGCGTGGCGGTGACCATGGCGATGGAACGCAGGAAACCAGTGATACGAACCAGTGCCATGACATCACTGTTTTCCCGTCGTTGAACCTCGCGGCTGGTGCGTGTTCAGGCAATGGGATCATCATGGACATCTCCGATCCATACAATCCGCAGCGTATCGACGATGTCACTGACACTGGCTTCGCCTATTGGCACTCGGCCACATTCAACAATGATGGTACCAAGGTGCTGTTCACGGATGAATGGGGTGGCGGTGGCCGCCCGCGCTGCCAGGCTGGTGACCCGATGAACTGGGGCGCCAACGCAATCTATGAAGTGGTAAATGGCAAGCTGGAGTTCCGCAGCAATTACAAGCTGCCTGCACCACAAAGCAGCAAGGAAAACTGCGTCGCTCATAACGGCTCGATTATCCCGGTGCCTGGGCGCGATATCTTCGTTCAGGCTTGGTATCAGGGCGGCATTTCAGTGATTGATTTCACGGACGCAAAGAACCCGAAAGAGATCGCCTTTTTTGATCGTGGACCAATCGACAACGACCAGTTGATAACGGGGGGCTATTGGTCGGCCTATTGGTACAATGGCCGTATCTATGCGACCGAGATTACTCGCGGACTTGACGTCTTTGCGCTTGAGCCGAGTGAATTCCTGACGGCAGAGGAAATTGCTGCAGCCGAAGCCGCACAATATCCGGGTGATGTGTTCAATCCGCAAACGCAGACGCAGGTAACCTGGTCTGACGAGGTGCTCGAAATGGTCGAGGCTAGCCGTAAGGGCGGTTGATCTGTTTGTTCAATGACTGGTTTGAGAAGGGCCGGAGCTTTCCGGCCCTTTTTCTTGCCCGCTGACAGGTCAGGCTGCGTCGATTGCGGCTTCGATCTTATCGATCGGCAGACCAGTCAATGTCTTGTCGATTTCGCCGGCAAGCTTGCTGCGAAGCTCTGTATGATAATGCTGGCGCATTTCACCAAGAGTCTTTGGGTCAGCAATTACCAGCACCTCTTCAATCTGCCCGCCGATGGCTTTCTGATTGAGCCATTCGGCAGCCGCGGCACCGTGAGCCAGTTCATCAAGCTGCGTTCGCCCTAACATCTACCCCAGTTGATCCTGATGCCGCACACCCGCGCTGAAATTGGTCGCCTTCAAATCGGGCGTTTCGACCAACGAAAAACCCCGCGGGACGAAAGTCCCACGGGGCTCTTCTTTTTCAGCTTTTGAAGCGTGTGGGTTGGCTTAGAAGCCGCCCATTCCGCCCATTCCGCCCATGCCGCCCATGCCGCCCATATCGGGCATGCCGCCGCCGCCAGCCTTGTCTTCCGGAGCGTCAGTGATCGCCGCTTCGGTGGTGATCAACAGGCCAGCAACCGATGCCGCGTCCTGCAGCGCTGTGCGGACAACCTTGGTAGGGTCAATCACGCCAGCTTCCACCAGGTTTTCATAGGTGTCTGTCGCTGCGTTAAAGCCCTGCTTTTCGTCATCTTCGCGCAGCAGATTGCCAGAGATCACTGCGCCATCATGGCCAGCATTCTGAGCGATCTGGCGAACCGGAGCGAGGATAGCCTTGCGCACAATGTCTATACCGCGGGTCTGGTCATCATTCGCGCCCTTCAGCCCAGCAAGAGCCTTGGTTGCGTAAAGCAGAGCTGTACCGCCGCCAGGGACGATGCCTTCTTCAACCGCAGCACGGGTAGCGTGCAGCGCGTCATCAACGCGGTCCTTACGCTCCTTAACTTCGACTTCCGAAGCGCCGCCAACCTTGATCACAGCTACGCCGCCAGCAAGCTTTGCAAGACGCTCTTGCAGCTTCTCTTTGTCGTAATCGCTTGTGGTGGTTTCGATCTGCGCACGGATTTGTTCGACGCGAGACTTGATGTCAGCTTCGCTGCCGGCACCGTCAACAATCGTGGTGTTGTCCTTGTCGATAGTGACGCGCTTGGCTTCACCCAGCATGCCGAGCGTGACGTTCTCGAGCTTGATGCCGAGGTCTTCGCTGACCATTTCGCCCTTGGTAAGGATCGAAATGTCCTGCAGCATCGCCTTGCGGCGATCACCGAAGCCCGGTGCCTTGACCGCAGCCACTTTCAGGCCACCGCGCAGCTTGTTGACAACGAGTGTCGCCAGCGCTTCGCCCTCGATGTCTTCTGCGATAATCAGCAGCGGACGGCCAGACTGGACAGCCGCTTCGAGGATCGGAAGCATCGCCTGCAAGTTCGAAAGCTTCTTCTCGTGGATCAGGATGTATGGGTTGTCGAGTTCAACCGTCATTTTGTCCGGGTTAGTGATGAAGTACGGGCTGAGGTAGCCGCGGTCGAACTGCATGCCTTCAACAACATCGAGTTCAAACTCGAGGCCCTTGGCTTCTTCAACGGTGATAACGCCTTCTTTGCCGACCTTTTCCATCGCTTCAGCGATTTTCTCGCCAACTTCACGGTCGCCATTGGCAGAGATAATGCCGACTTGAGCGATTTCAGATGAGCCAGCGACATCCTTTGAACGGCCGACGAGGTCTGCGACCACTTTCTCGACTGCGAGGTCGATGCCGCGCTTCAGATCCATCGGGTTCATACCCGCGGCGACGGCTGTCATGCCTTCGCGAATGATTGCCTGGCCCAGAACCGTTGCAGTCGTTGTGCCGTCACCAGCAAGATCGTTCGTCTTCGACGCAACTTCCTTGAGCATCTGAGCGCCCATGTTCTCGAACTTGTCTTTGAGTTCGATTTCCTTGGCGACAGTCACACCGTCCTTTGTGATGCGCGGTGCACCAAAGCTCTTGTCGATCACGACGTTGCGACCTTTCGGGCCAAGCGTGACTTTCACAGCGTTTGCGAGCGTATCTACGCCCTTGAGGATGCCTTCGCGGGCATCACGGCCGAACTTTACGTCCTTAGCAGCCATAGTTGTTTCTCCTGGTATTCAAATGAAAGAGGGAAAAGCGTGTGGGTGTCCGGCTGATCAGCCGATGATCCCCATAATGTCGCTTTCCTTCATGATCAGCAGGTCTTCACCGTCGAGTTTGACTTCGGTGCCGGACCATTTGCCGAACAGGATGCGGTCGCCAGCTTTGACGTCCAGTGCAACACGGTTGCCTGAATCGTCACGGGTGCCTTCGCCAACGGAGACGATTTCGCCTTCGCTTGGCTTTTCCTGAGCGCTGTCTGGGATAATGATGCCGCCAGCGGTTTTCTGGTCGGCTTCGATGCGACGGACCAATACACGGTCGTGCAGCGGACGAAATGCCATGGTAATGACCTTTCTTGCTTGGGTTGATAATCACGAATTGGCACTCTCCTTGTGAGAGTGCCAGCGAGAGGGCAAATGGGTGCGCCAGCTGCATGAGTCAACAGCTTGCCCAACAAATTTTTTCAGAATTTTCGGTCGTTCAGGCCGATCGAAGCGTCAGCCTGATCCGTTCGCGCAACATCCAGCGCCAGGTAAGCAGGACCGCTGCGAACGCTAGGCCCGTTGCCAGCCCGATCCATAGGCCAACACCGGCAAGATTTGTGAAGGAACCAAGCACGAAGGCAAGGCCAAATCCAGGCACCCAATAGCTGAATATTGCAATCCACATCGGCACGCGAGTGTCCTGCAGGCCTCGCAATGCTCCAGCAGCAACCGCTTGCAGGCCATCGACCAATTGGAAAGCTGCCGCGAGCACCAAATACTGCAGCGCAAACCCGACCAGCGCTGCATTCTTGGGGTCATCTATGTCGACATAGATGCGCAGCAGCGGCTCGGGAATGAAAACCATTGCCAAAGCGGTGAACGCCATAAAGCCGGTTCCGATTGTCAACGCGACCCAGCCAGCCAGCTTGATCCCGTCCTTGTCTCTTGCGCCATAGGCATATCCCACCCGAATGGTTGCGGCCTGGCCCACGCCGAACGGAACCTGGAATGCCAGTGCGGCGATATTGAGCGCGACGATATGACCGGCCAGCTCGGCCGCACCAATTCGGCCCATCAAGAATGCGGCGGCACTGAAAACGCCTGCTTCCGCCGCAACGGTCAACGCAATCGGTGTGCCGATGCGCACGATCCGCCAGAAACGTTTCCAGTCGGGGCGCCAGAAGCGGTAGAAGATGCGATAGCGCGCCAGCTTAGGGAAGATGAGGATCACCAAGATGTACGCACCCAGGGTAATCAAGGTCGTGATGATCGTAGCGACCGCCGCACCGGTCAGCCCCATCTCTGGCGCACCGAGGTTGCCGAAAATGAAGGCGTAGTTGGCTATGGCGTTCACAGGAATACCAAGCGCAGTGATCGCCGTTGCAAACACAGGCCAGCCGAGCGCCGATACATAGTTGCGCAAGACTGACGCGAGCAGCATCGGCATAAGCGAGAATACGACCAAGGAGTTGTACTCAAGCGCGAGCGCGATGATACTTGGGTCTTGGCCGGTTACGCGCATGACGGGGCCAAGCAGCGACGCAAGGCCCATGCCTAATATCCCTGTGACGAGCGCTACCCAAAGGGCCATGCGAGTGGCGCGGCGTACTGGTCTTAGCGAACGGCCTTTCGCGCCAATAGCTTCGGCAATCAGTGGTGCAACCGCACCTGAAAGCGACGCCAAGGACCATACGATCAGCCCGAATAAGCCCGCAACAAGGCCAGATGCCGCAAGCGGTGCTTCACCTAGCCGCGCGATAAAAATGACATCCACCATGTAGATGCCCATTTGCATAAGATTGGCGAGCACCAGCGGCCATGCGAGCTTGAACGTCTCGCCGGTTTCCTTGCGCCATGAGGGCGTATCAAGATGCTCTGTCTCACGCATGAAGCCGGATCGGATATATGCGTGGGCGCGTCTGTCAAAGCTTGTTGTAGCAGCCGGCGAAACTTAGCGCGCGTGCTGCGGCATAGCGGTTACACCGCCATCAAAGATCAGGAAGTCTGCAAGCAGATCGAAATCGAACTAGCGGAAGATCATTTGGTTCGATGGCGCTTTCAATTTGCCTAGAATGCGAAGGCGCACTAGCCTGCCGCTCACAAGGGTCGCGCTCTGAGAGGAACCCGTTTGATGACGAGCCTGCCGACACGTTCACGCATCTATTAAAATCATCATCTGGATTCGACGCGGTGGAATTGGTTCACTCCGCGTGATGACGATATCGTGGTCGCAACGTCGTATAAGGCCGGAACGACCTTGATGCAGACAATTGTCGGCAACCTCCTTTTTCCGGACGGTGATTTGCCCGGGCCCGCTTCGTTCATCTCCCCTTGGCTTGATTTCCGGCCTATTCCTCTGGAAATGGTGCTCGGTCAACTCGAAGCGCAAGAACACCGCCGCTATATCAAGACACACACTCCGCTAGACGGGCTTCCGTATTTCCCCGAAGCGAAGTACCTGTGCGTGAGCCGCGATCCCCGCGATGTATTCATGTCCCTGCTCAACCATTGGGGAAGCCATACTTAGGAGTTCTATGCCGCTGCAAACGGTCTGCCGGGCCGCGTCGGAGACGAGTTTCCCAGGTTCACCGGTCAGACGAAGCAGATCTGGCGGGATTGGATCACGCAAAGCTGGTTTGATTGGGAAATTGGCGGTTACCCCTATTGGTCGCATCTCAGTTATGCGCAAACCTTCTGGAATTTCCGGCACTTGCCCAACATCAAGCTCGTCCATTTCAACGATCTTCTAAGCGATCTGGACGGCCAGATGCGGGATATCGCCGATTTCCTTAATATCGAGGTGCCCGATGAATTGTGGGCGGATGTCGTGAAGCGCTGCACATTTGCTGAGGTCAAGAAAGACCCGTCGAAAGTGGTCCGAGAGAACATCTCCTTTGCTTTTAAGGGCGGGGCAGACACGTTCATTCACAAAGGCACCAACGGGCGCTGGCAAGGCGTGCTGGATGAAGAAGATCTAGCTCTATACGAAGCGGCAATGCGCAAGCTTCCTGCAGATTATGCGCAGTGGCTGGAAAACGGCGGCCCTGTAAGAATGCAGGGATAGTCGCACTAAACCGAGTGTCGTGATCTGGGTCGCTAAGAGACACCAAGAAAAAGGGCGGCACCTTGCGGTACCGCCCCTCCATCTGCGGGCGCTTCAAGACACCCACAAAACTTAAGATCAAGATTGCTTGAGCGAGCCCAAGCAGTCCTGCAAACTCAATTACTTGAGTTCGACAGTACCGCCAGCTGCTTCGATCTTGCCTTTGATTTCTTCGGCTTCAGCCTTGTTGACGCCTTCTTTGAGAGGCTTAGGAGCGCCCTCAACGAGACCCTTGGCTTCGGTGAGGCCCAAGCCGGTGATGGCGCGGACTTCTTTGATGACCTGGATCTTCTTGCCACCGTCGCCGGTGAGAATGACGTCGAATTCGTCTTTTTCTTCAGCAGCAGCGCCGGCATCGCCGCCGCCAGCAGGTCCAGCAACAGCGACAGCAGCAGCGGCGCTAACGCCCCATGCTTCTTCAAGTGCAGTTGCGAGTTCTGCTGCCTCAAGGACAGTCAGCTTCGAAAGTTCTTCAACAAGCTTGGCAATATCAGCCATGATGTCTTACTCCAATTGTGCGGGGCGGCCTATCCAGGTCACACCCCCAAAACGTGGTTCAAAATCGCGTTTGCGAAAGCGTCTCTTAAGCAGCGTCCTTGGCGCCGTAGGCACCGAAGACACGAGCAAGCTTGGCAGCCGGTGCGTTAACGACCTGAGCAACCTTGGTTGCAGGTGCGTTGACGAGGCCAACAAGTTTGCCGCGCAGTTCGTCGAGGCTTGGCATCGAGGCGAGCGCCCTGACACCTGCTTCGTCGAGAACCTGCGTGCCCATCGATCCACCAACGATTTCCAGCTTGTCGTTCGACTTTGCGAAATCGACAGCAGCCTTGGCGGCTGCGACCGGATCAGTTGACCAGGCCAGTGCAGTCGGTCCGGTGAGAAACTCATCGAGACCGGCGTAATCGGTGTCTTTCAGGGCGAGCTTGGCGAGACGGTTCTTCGCAACCTTAAAGGACGCACCAGCTTCACGCATCTTCCCGCGCAGTTCAGTGGACTGATCCACCGACAGGCCAAGATTGCGGGTGACAACCACCACGCCAACCTCGTTGAAGACCGAGTTAAGCTGAGCGACCGCGTCGGCTTTTTGCGAACGATCCATGCCATACTCCTTCACTATGATCGCCATTGCACGAATGCTCCGGCGACCGGCTCAAATTAGCCCCGAGGCTCATGCCCCGAAGCGAGTCCGTTGATGGGGAAGGAGTGCCTGCGAAACAGGCGAAAGCAATGCACATTGCATCGCGAGAAATCTCGTTTCCCCGTCTAGGCTGGAAATTAAGAAGGCCCGATTGCCTTCACCAACTGTCTCGGACGGATGACCGCTCGAAAGCAGTCGATCGCTCAATTAGCGGGATTGGGTTCAGAGTCAAGCCAAATGCCCCCATCGCGCTGGATTGGCGGGTCAACGAATGGCATCTCGTACTTGCGTCATTTGTCGTTTAGCACCTGCCTATGCCGCATCATCAAACCGCGCCTGTCCATCAAGCCGGTTCCTACCGGGCCTGGGACATGTCTGGCCCGGATCAGATTGCCGGCCTTGCCTGGTATTGCCGGGTTGAGCATGGCCAGCCTGAAGTGCACCGGTTACTGCCCTTTTGTGAGCCATCGCTGGTCATTCGCCGCCGGTTTGATCGCGAGGGACGTGCGCTGGATTGCCGCTTGCTGATCAGCCCGGCAATCCCAGATGGCGGTCGAATCAAAGCTAAGACTGGTGGTAAATTGAACCGAAATCAGGGTTCCGGATGCGCCTGATAATTACCGCCGCAATATAGCCATTTGACAGGCGTGCACTCCATTCCTATGTTGAGCTTGACATCAGCTTCGAGCAAGTCCGATTCATGCGCGGGATTCGGTTTTAAGGATGGAAGCGATGGGTTCCATATTCGCGACGAACGATTGTGCTGCAGCAGCGCGCCGGAGAAGGCGTGCCTTTCGCTGCGGCCTTTTCTCGTGTCGTGACCCGGAGCCAAATTTCGCGTGACCGTTTGAGTTCACGAATAGTTAGCCAGCACCTGGCTGATGCATAAATCAAGAGGCACACCTCTCCATGGCGACTAAGGCAAAGGCCCCAAAGGCGTCGGGTACAGCAAAAAAGCGTATCCGTAAGATTTTCGGCGACATCCACGAAGTAGTCGATATGCCGAACCTGATCGAGGTTCAGCGCGAAAGCTACGAACAGTTCCTTCGTTCGAACAAGGAAATCGACTATGTTTCCGGTCTGGAAAAGACGCTGCGCAGCGTTTTCCCGATCCGCGATTTTGCCGGCACGGCCGAGCTCGATTTCGTTCACTACGTGTTGGAAGAGCCAAAGCACGACACCACAGAGTGCAAGCAGCGCGGAATTACCTATGCCGCGCCGATGAAGGTGACGCTGCGCCTGATCGTGTTCGAAGTCGACCAGGAAACCGACACCCGCTCCGTCCTCGATATCAAGGAACAGGATGTTTACATGGGCGATATGCCGCTCATGACCGGGAACGGCACATTCATCATCAATGGCACAGAACGTGTTATCGTGTCGCAGATGCACCGTTCGCCAGGTGTGCTGTTTGACCATGACCGTGGCAAAACTCACAGCTCGGGCAAGCTTCTGTTTGCAGCGCGCGTTATTCCATATCGCGGCAGCTGGCTGGATTTTGAATTCGACGCCAAGGACATCGTGAACGTCCGCATCGACCGCAAGCGCAAGCTGCCTGTAACGGCGCTGCTCTACGCGCTTGGCATGGATAGCGAAGAAATCCTCGACCACTTCTATGACAAGGTCACGTGGAAGCGTGCCTCTGGCAAGAAGGGCGAAGGCTGGACTATCCCGTTCGTGGCGGAGCAATGGCGCGGTCAAAAGCCCGCGTTTGCTCTGGTCGACGCCAAGACCGGCGAAGAAATCTTCCCGGCCGGCCAAAAGATCAGCCCGCGCGCAGCGAACAAGGCGGAAAAAGACGGCTTGAAAGAGCTGCTGCTTCCAACCGAAGAGATCGTAAGCCGTTATGCATCGGTCGACATGATCGATGAGAAGACCGGCCGCATCTATGTCGAAGCGGGTGATGAACTCACGCTGGAGCATGTCGAAGCGCTCGATAACGCTGGCATCGACCAGATCACTCTGTTGGACATTGACGAGATCAATACCGGTCCGTGGATCCGCAACACGCTGAAAGTCGACAAGGCTGAAAACCGTGAAGAAGGCCTTGAGGCTATCTACAAGGTTATGCGTCCGGGCGAACCGCCTACACTCGAAACCGCTGAAGCCCTGTTCGAAGGCCTGTTCTTCGACAGCGAGCGCTACGACCTTTCTGCGGTTGGCCGTGTAAAGCTCAACATGCGTTTGGATCTCGATGCAGAAGACACAGTCACCACGCTGCGCAAGGAAGACATTCTTGCTGTGGTTAAGGAACTGGTCGGCCTGAAAGACGGCAAGGGCGATATCGATGACATCGATAACCTTGGCAACCGCCGTGTTCGCTCTGTGGGTGAGCTGCTGGAAAACCAGTACCGCGTCGGCCTGTTGCGCATGGAGCGCGCGGTCAAGGAACGTATGAGCAGCGTCGATGTGTCGACAGTGATGCCGAATGATCTGATCAACGCGAAGCCGGCTGTGGCCGCTGTGCGTGAATTCTTCGGGTCTTCGCAGCTCTCGCAGTTCATGGACCAGACCAACCCGCTGTCCGAAGTCACCCACAAGCGCCGCGTATCGGCGCTTGGCCCGGGCGGTCTGACACGCGAACGCGCAGGATTTGAAGTCCGCGACGTTCACCCGACCCACTATGGTCGTATCTGCCCGATTGAAACGCCTGAAGGCCCGAACATCGGTCTGATCAACTCGCTGGCATCATTCAGCCGCGTGAACAAATACGGCTTTATCGAAACGCCATACCGGACTGTTGCTGATGGCAAGGTCACCAGCGAAGTGATCTATCTGTCCGCGATGGAAGAGCAGCGTCACACTGTTGCGCAGGCTTCGGCCGAGCTCAACGAAGACGGCAGCTTTGCGGAAGAATTCGTCTCTGCACGTCAGAATGGCGATTACTTCATGGCGCCGCGTGAGCAGATCACGTTGATGGACGTTTCGCCCAAGCAGCTCGTTTCGGTTGCAGCCTCGCTGATCCCGTTCCTAGAGAACGATGACGCGAACCGCGCCTTGATGGGATCAAACATGCAACGTCAGGCTGTGCCGCTGGTCAAGGCGGAAGCGCCTTGGGTTGGCACCGGCATGGAAGAGACCGTGGCGCGCGATTCGGGCGCTGCGATCACTGCCAGCCGCGGCGGTGTCGTTGACCAGGTTGATGCGACCCGTATCGTGATCCGCGCGATCGGCGATGTAGAGCCAGGCCAGTCAGGCGTGGACATCTATTCGCTTCAGAAGTTCCAGCGTTCGAACCAGAACACCTGCATCAACCAGCGTCCGCTGGTGAAGGTGGGCGACGTGATCGAGCAAGGTGACATCATCGCTGACGGTCCGTCGACCGATCTGGGCGAACTGGCACTGGGCAAGAACAGCCTGGTCGCCTTCATGCCGTGGAACGGATACAACTACGAAGACTCGATCCTGATCAGCGAGCGCATCGTGAAAGACGATGTGTTCACTTCGATCCATATCGATGAATTCGAAGTGATGGCACGTGACACCAAACTTGGTCCGGAAGACATCACACGCGATATTCCGAACGTCGGTGAAGAAGCTCTCCGCAATCTGGACGAAGCAGGTATCGTATATATCGGTGCGCAAGTGCATCCAGGCGATATTCTGGTCGGCAAGATTACTCCGAAGGGCGAAAGCCCGATGACGCCGGAAGAAAAGCTTCTGCGCGCTATCTTCGGAGAGAAAGCTTCGGATGTTCGCGATACGTCGCTGCGTCTGCCGCCGGGTGTTGCGGGCACGATCGTTGAAGTGCGTGTGTTCAACCGTCACGGTATCGAGATCGATGACCGTACACGGGCAATCCAGCATGAAGAGATCGAGCGCCTGCGCAAGGACAGCCAGGACGAGCGCGCGATCCTGAACCGTGCAACCTACAACCGTCTGAAGGACATGCTGATCGGTCAAACCGCTTCTGCGGCACCAAAGGGTGTGAAGAAGGGCGAGAAGATCACCGAAGAGATGCTGGAAGGTGTTGAACGTTTCGAGTGGTTCAAGTTCGCTGTTGCGAATGACAAGCGCCAGACGCAAATCGAAGCGGTGAAGAGCCAGTACGACGAAGCCGTCGCTGTGATCGATGCCAAATTCGAAGACCGTAAGGAAAAGCTGGAGCGCGGTGACGAGCTGGCACCAGGTGTTCTCAAGATGGTCAAGGTCTTCGTGGCTGTGAAGCGCAAGCTGCAGCCGGGCGACAAGATGGCCGGGCGTCATGGTAACAAGGGTGTGATTTCGCGCATTCTGCCGATCGAAGACATGCCGTTCCTTGAGGATGGTACTCCGGTCGACATCGTGCTTAACCCGCTGGGCGTGCCTTCGCGTATGAACGTAGGTCAGATCTTTGAAACGCACCTTGGCTTCGCAGCGCGCGGGCTGGGCATGCAGATCGCTGAAGATCTTGAACAGTGGAAGCTGGACAACCCGAACGCGGCGGAGGACTATAAGAAAGCCAAGCCGCCTACAGCGGTCATTGACCGTCTGAAGAATGTCTATGGTGAGCAGTATCACGATGAAATCGATGCCCGCAGCACCGAGGAAATCGTCGAGCTTGCCGGCAATCTGACTGCGGGTGTCCCGATGGGCACACCGGTGTTTGACGGCGCGCGTGAAGGCGATGTGACGACCGAGCTTGAGAAAGCCGGCATTCACAGCTCTGGCCAGTCGGTCCTCCATGATGGCCGCACAGGTGACGCATTTGACCGTAAGGTGACAGTGGGCATCATCTACATGCTCAAGCTGCACCACCTGGTTGATGACAAGATCCACGCACGTTCGATCGGTCCGTACTCGCTCGTCACGCAGCAGCCGCTGGGTGGTAAGGCGCAGTTCGGTGGCCAGCGCTTTGGTGAGATGGAAGTCTGGGCACTGCAGGCATATGGCGCTGCTTACACCCTGCAGGAAATGCTCACCGTCAAGTCTGACGACGTGGTTGGCCGTTCCAAGGTTTACGAGGCGATCGTCAAGGGTGACGATACCTTCGAAGCGGGCATTCCAGAGAGCTTCAACGTTCTCGTGAAGGAAATGCGCAGCCTTGGCCTCAATGTCGAACTGAAGTCGCTGAGCGATGGCGAAGACGAGGACGAATGGCCGGAGGCGGCGGAATAAGGGGGCGAGGCTTCTGGCCTCTCCCTTCAACCGCCCCGAAGAATTCACCCGTAAGGGAATGTGAAAAATGAACGAACTGAGCAAATTCACCAATCAGCTGGCAAAGCCGGAAACATTCGACCAGATCCAGATCGGCATCGCTTCGCCAGAGCGTATCCGCAGCTGGTCTTTCGGCGAGATCAAAAAGCCGGAAACCATCAACTACCGTACGTTCAAGCCAGAACGTGACGGCCTGTTCTGTGCGCGTATCTTTGGCCCGGTAAAGGACTACGAATGCCTTTGCGGCAAGTACAAGCGCATGAAGTACAAAGGCGTCGTCTGCGAGAAGTGCGGCGTTGAAGTGACTGTGACCAAGGTGCGTCGTGAGCGGATGGGCCACATCGAACTGGCTGCGCCGGTTGCGCACATCTGGTTCCTGAAGTCGCTGCCTTCGCGCATCGGCCTGCTGCTCGACATGCAGCTCAAGCAGCTCGAGCGTGTGCTCTATTTCGAACATTATGTCGTGATCGAGCCGGGCCTCACGCCGCTGGAGAAATTCCAGCTGCTGACCGAAGACGAACTGCTCGAAGCGCAGGACGAGTATGGCGAAGACGCATTCAGCGCCGGCATCGGTGCGGAAGCGGTCAAGGCCATGCTGATGGATCTTGATCTTGAGCAAGAACGCGATGACCTGTTGGAAGAGCTTGCAACGACTAAGTCTACGCTGAAGCCGAAGAAGATCATCAAGCGGCTGAAGGTTGTCGAAAGCTTCATCGATTCGGGCAACCGCCCCGAATGGATGATCCTTGAAGTGATCCCGGTTATTCCGCCTGAGCTGCGCCCGCTGGTGCCGCTGGATGGTGGCCGTTTCGCGACGTCCGATCTCAACGATCTCTATCGCCGCGTGATCAACCGTAACAACCGACTGAAGCGCCTGATTGAACTGCGTGCGCCGGACATCATCGTCCGCAACGAGAAGCGCATGCTTCAGGAATCGGTCGACGCATTGTTCGACAATGGCCGCCGTGGCCGCGTAATCACCGGCGCGAACAAGCGCCCGCTGAAGTCGCTGTCCGACATGCTCAAGGGCAAGCAGGGCCGCTTCCGTCAGAACCTGCTCGGTAAGCGCGTCGACTATTCAGGCCGTTCGGTCATCGTGACCGGTCCGGAACTGAAACTGCACCAGTGCGGTCTGCCAAAGAAAATGGCTTTGGAGCTGTTCAAGCCGTTCATCTACGCACGTCTCGATGCGAAGGGTCTGTCGATGACCCTGAAGCAAGCGAAGAAGTGGGTCGAGAAAGAGCGCAAGGAAGTCTGGGACATCCTGGATGAAGTGATCCGTGAGCACCCGGTTCTGCTGAACCGCGCGCCTACGCTTCACCGTTTGGGCATCCAAGCGTTCGAGCCTGTGCTGATCGAAGGTAAGGCGATCCAGCTTCACCCGCTGGTTTGCGCGGCCTTTAACGCTGACTTTGACGGTGACCAGATGGCTGTGCACGTTCCGCTGAGCCTGGAAGCTCAGCTGGAAGCGCGCGTCTTGATGATGTCTACCAACAACATCCTGTCGCCAGCCAACGGCAAGCCGATCATCGTGCCTTCGCAGGACATGGTTCTGGGTCTCTACTATCTCTCGATGGAACGTCAGGAGAAGACGCCTGAATTCATCGAAGAGAAGGACGGCACCAAGATCGAGAAGCTGCCACGCTTCTCTGACATGGCTGAAGTGCATCAGGCGCTGGAGGTCAAGTCGGTTACCCTGCACAGCAAGATCATCGCTCGCGTCCCGCAAGCCGATGAAAACGGCAATGTCTCGATGAAGCGCTTTATCACGACGCCGGGCCGCATGCTGATCGGTGAATGTCTGCCGAAGAACCACAAGGTTCCATTCGACATCATCAACCGCCTTCTGACGAAGAAAGATATCGGTGACGTGATCGACGAAGTGTACCGCCACACGGGCCAGAAGGACACCGTGCTGTTCGCTGACGCGATCATGGTGCTGGGCTTCCGTCACGCGTTCAAGGCCGGCATCTCTTTCGGCAAGGATGACATGATCATCCCGCACGAGAAAGATGATCTGGTTGACCAGACCAAGTCCCTGGTTGCTGACTATGAGCAGCAGTATCAGGATGGTCTGATCACTCAGCAAGAGAAGTACAACAAGGTGATAGACGCCTGGAGCCGTTGCGGTGACCAGGTGGCCGATGCGATGATGGCGAAGATTAAAGCGCAGCCAATCGGTGACGATGGCAAGGAAGCGCAGATCAACTCGATCTATATGATGAGCCACTCTGGTGCGCGTGGTTCGCCAGCGCAGATGAAGCAGCTTGCCGGTATGCGCGGCCTTATGGCCAAACCATCTGGCGAGATCATCGAAACGCCGATCATCTCGAACTTCAAGGAAGGTCTGACCGTTCTTGAATACTTCAACTCGACCCACGGCGCGCGTAAGGGCCTGGCTGATACAGCGCTCAAGACGGCGAACTCAGGTTACCTGACCCGCCGTCTGGTGGACGTGTCACAAGACTGCGTTATCGTGGAAGAAGACTGCAAGACCGAGAACGCGCTGGAAATGCGCGCGATCGTTCAGGGCGGTTCGGTTATCGCATCACTGGGTGAACGTATCCTGGGCCGCACGCTGGCCGAAGACGCGGTCAATGCCGCAACTGGCGAGGTGATCGCCAAGGCCGGCACGCTGCTCGACGAACCGATGGTGAAAGCGATCGAGGATGCGGAAGTTCAGTCGGCCAAGATCCGTTCACCGCTGGTTTGTGAAGCAGCGCAGGGCGTTTGCGGCACATGCTACGGTCGTGACCTGGCTCGCGGTACACCAGTGAACATCGGTGAAGCTGTCGGCGTTATCGCGGCACAGTCAATCGGTGAGCCTGGTACGCAGCTGACCATGCGTACGTTCCACATCGGTGGTGCGGCGCAGCTCAACGAAACCAGCCACCTTGAGGCTATCTCTGACGGTAAGGTCGAATATCGCGACATGCCGACGATCACGGATTCGAAGGGCCGTATCCTTTCGCTCGCCCGCAATGGTGAGATTGCCGTGATCGATAAGGAAGGCCGTGAGCGTGAAATTCACAAGGTACCTTATGGTACGGTTCTGATGAACAAGGATGGCGCGCAGGTGAAGGAAGGTGATCGTCTGGCGGAATGGGATCCGTTCACGCTGCCGATCATCACCGAGCAATCCGGTGTCGTGAAGTATCAGGATCTTGTCGAAGGCACGACTTTGGAAGAACGCACCGACGATGCCACCGGTATCGCTCAGCGTGTTGTGACAGAGAACCGTGCAACCGGCCGCAAGAAGAAGGAAGATCTGCGTCCGCGTATGACACTTTTAGGCGAAGGTCAGACCGAAGAAGGCGAAACCGAAGCGCAGCGTTATATGCTGGCTCCGGGTACAACCCTTTCGGTGCAGGACGGTCAGACGGTTCAAGCCGGTGACATTCTGGCACGTGCATCGCGCGAAGCCGCGAAGACGCGTGACATCACCGGTGGTCTGCCACGTGTTGCCGAACTGTTCGAGGCGCGCTTGCCAAAGGACATGTCGGTTATCGCCAAGATTTCGGGCAAGATCGAATTCGTCCGTGAATACAAAGCGAAGCGCAAGATTGCGATCGTTCCCGAAGAGGGGGATCGCGTCGAGTACCTGATCCCGAAGACCAAGGTCATCGACGTTCAGGAAGGCGACTTCGTGAAGAAGGGCGATACGCTGATCTCTGGTTCGCCGAACCCGCATGACATTCTTGAAGTCATGGGCGTCGAAGCGCTGGCTGAATATCTCGTCAACGAGATTCAGGAAGTGTACCGACTTCAGGGCGTGAAGATCAACGACAAGCATATCGAGGTGATCGTTCGCCAGATGCTGCAGAAGGTCGAGATCACCGATGGCGGCGACACCACGCTGCTGCCGGGCGAGCAGGTCGATTATGAGGAAATGCTCCAGTACAACGCCAAGTTGACGAAGAACAAGAAGCCTGCCCAGGGTACGCCAATCTTGCTCGGCATCACCAAGGCGTCGCTGCAAACACGCAGCTTCATCTCTGCTGCATCGTTCCAGGAAACCACCCGCGTGCTGACGCAGGCTTCGGTTGAAGGCAAGAAGGACACGCTGATCGGTCTCAAGGAGAACGTGATCGTGGGCCGCCTGATCCCGGCTGGTACGGGCGCTGGCATGAACCGCATGCGTGTAATAGCCTCCAGCCGTGACGCTGCGCTGCGTGCACAGTGGAAGAAGCAGCAGGAAACGCTGGCAGTTGCCAATGCGCCTGAACCAGAGCCGGTGGCTGATGCCATTCCGTCAGAAGACGCGATGAAGGCAGCTATGGGTGGCGGCGAAACTGCTGCTGAATAACTCTCGCTAGCTTTGCTGGCTTAACAGATAAAAGCCCCGCTGGAAGTACGCTTCCAGCGGGGTTTTCTTTGCCTTACCACCTCTATAAATGCTATTGCGAACCATTTGCAATTAAGCTAGCCATGTCTCCATCAAATTGAGAATGGGCAGCGATGAAGGACAGACATGGCGGGGAGACCAGGGGTGCCGCGGGCTGGATTGCGAGGTTGCATGTGCCAGCCACGGTCAACGACCTTTCTCCGATTGCCCAGCGCTTCATCTTCAGCCTGCGTGTGGTCGCAGTATATCGCAAGGCTGGCCGTGAGCCGCTCGCTGAACTGACAAGCCGGCTGGGGAGTATCACTGTCGCTGTAAAATCGCTGCAGCTGCTTGAATCGATGGCGCACGTCTGGCCGGAGCCGGTGCATGTGCAGCGATGCTGCTGCCAGATTTTGAGCCATGACGAACTCACAATAGCCCGCGCCCTTGAGGCAATCGCTGAGAACAATGTTGACGGCTTCGATGCCCAACTTGCTGATCTAATGCCGTCCGACACTCGCAAGACCATTGCCAATGCGGCTGGTGAATTGATTGTGGCAGAATTCGGCTAGACATTCGCACTGACACGTCAGCAAACACTTCTCTCTCCAGCGTAGGCCGCCTATAGGGGCGCGCATGACCACTACCCGTTTCGCACCTTCTCCGACCGGCCGCCTGCATGTCGGCAATATCCGCACCGCGCTGCATAATTGGATGCTCGCCAAGAAGAGCGGCGGTAAATTCGTATTGCGGATCGATGATACCGACGCTGCGCGTAGCAAAGAGGAATATGTCGATGCAATCCGCGCTGATCTGGTGTGGCTCGGGATCGAGGCGGACAGCGAAGAACGGCAATCGCAACGGCTGGATCGCTATGACGCTGCATTTGAAAAGCTGAAACAAGCGGGTCGCGTGTATCCGGCTTACGAGACTGCGCAGGAGCTGGAGCTGAAGCGCAAGGTGCAGCTGGGGCGCGGGTTGCCGCCAATCTACGATCGCGGTGCATTGGAGCTCAAAGAAGAGGAGCGCGCGGCAAAGGAAGCCGAAGGCATTGCGCCGCATTGGCGATTCAAACTTGACCACGACGAAGCACTTGCATGGGATGACGGTGTTCGTGGCGCTTCCAAATTCGATCCCAAACTTCTGTCCGACCCGGTAATCCGCCGCGCGGACGGCAGCTGGCTGTATATGCTTCCAAGCACTGTTGACGATATCGACATGGGCATCACCCATGTGCTGCGCGGCGAAGATCATGTTTCGAACACGGCGGTCCAAATCCAGATGTTCACTGCCATGGGCTCCGCCGCTCCGGAATTCGCGCATGAGGCGCTGCTGGTAGGCAAAGAGGGTAAGCTCTCCAAACGTCTTGGTTCGCTTGGCTGCGATGCGTTCCGCGAACGCGGGATCGAACCGGAAGCATTGATTGCCATGCTGGCGCGGCTCGGAACTTCCCTGCCGGTTGAGCCGATCTCTGATCGATCAGCTCTGCTCAGCACTTTCCATCTATCTACCTTTGGCCGTGCGCCTGCGAAATTCGATGATGCCGAGCTGGATCGGATCAATACCGCGATCGTCCATGCGATGCCGTTCGAAGCGGTCCGGCACCGCCTGCCCGAAGGGATGGATGAAGCTGGCTGGCACGCCGTACAACCCAACATTACAACGATTGGCGAAGTTGCCGATTGGTGGCGTCTGGTCACCGGCCCCATCGACCGGATCGAATTCGAGGCGGAAGACCGCGCCTATCTGGCGCAGGCTGCCGAAATGCTCGCTTGGTCAGATGATTCCTGGCATTCCCTGACCAACGCCTTGAAAGATGCCACGGGCCGAAAGGGAAAGGCGCTTTTCTTGCCGCTGCGCCAGGCGCTGACCGGCATGGATCACGGCCCTGATATGGGTGAGCTATTGCCGCTGATCGGTGAAGCTGAAGTGCGGGCGAGGCTGCAACGCGCCGCCCATTCGGGGTAGCTCCCAGGCCACGTCAACCCCGCCTTAACCAACCTGCTTTACCAGATATCCGCCATGGTTGGTGGCGGAAATACAAGTCTGCTGCGTTATTCAAGAGCAAGCAAGAAACCACAATAACGGGATCAAATATGGAGCGCAGGCAGAATAACCGCCACACCGCCGCATATGAGGCGGAAGTGCGCTATCACTCGGGCCGCAAACTGAAGCTGCCAGTGCTCGATATCAGCCTGGGCGGCTGCATGGTCGATGCACGTTCCTAGTCAATCCGAGAGGGCGAGATGATTTCTGTCAAGCTACCCAGCCTTAGCTGGGCTGCCGCCGAACTGGTCTGGATCGAAGATGGCAAGGCAGGCATCGCGTTTGAAGAAATGCTTTATGAGCCGACACTGGAGCACCTCAATTCGTTGAGCCGGATGGCGGCGTAGCCTCTGCATTCGGCAACATTTCCGCTGCCAAGAACGTTCACTCTTGCGCAGTCAAAATCCCTATCACCGCATCAAAATCTTCGTGGACATTGACCTGTGTTCCACCTGCGAAGTTCAGGACCGCTCCACGTTCACCTCTGCCGATGAAGAGGATTGCGGAGGTCCGGCATGCGACTTCTGATCCATCAGTGCGGTGAAATATGGTGAATCCTGCAATTTCGGCCATGGCCGCTTCTCCAAACATAGCTAGCTAGGGGTCAAGCGATCCGAAGATTGACTGCTTGTTGTTCGCCGCAAACGGTTTCTTCGACTTCGTAGCTCAAACGTTGAGACTTGAAGATTTCTGCATCGTTGTCTCGCAGAACATCGACCCTTCGGAATGGAATGAGTAGCCCTCCGATCTCAGGGCCCAGAAAACCGGTGCCCGCTACACAATCGAAACCTCTGACGGTGCCGAATACTCTCACTTGAACTCCCCTTGCTGGCGAGCAGCCGAAATCGACCGCGACAGCGCAGCCAAGTGGCGGAAAAGATGGGAGTGGCTCGTTGGTCTTGAACCGAAACCGTCAATCGCGACAGATGACGATCAACTCATGCGCGCAATCTCGCCTATAGGCAAGCTATCCCGTTGGATTTCCGAAAAGATGATGAACCGAAGTCAAATGATCGGCAAGCGGTCCTGCTATACCTCGCGCTTGTTCAGCTCGTCACCGGTAAGCGTCACGACATGCAGCAAGTTGGTCGCTCCGGGCGTGCCGAAGGGAACACCGGCCAGCGCGATCAGCTTGCTGCCTGCCTTGCCGAAACCATGGCGCAGCGCCATGCGCTTGCCCTTGGCGATCATCTCTTCAAAGCTGCCAATGTCTTTTGTCGCGACAGAATGCGCACCCCAAAGCAAAGCAACCCGCCGTGCGGTCTTGATCGACGGGGTCAACACCAGCATCGGCGTGTCAGGGCGTTCGCGCGCCACGCGCCGGGCGGTCGAGCCGGACGATGTGAAGACATTGATCGCGCTGATCGCAACCGTGTCTGCGATGGTCATACAAGCATGGGCCAATGCGTCCGAAGTCGTGGCATCAGGCGGCGTATCGAGAAAACGCACGCGGGCGCGATAATCTTCGCTGCGTTCAACCTGCTCGGCGATCTTGTCCATCATAGTGACCGCTTCTTCGGGCCATTCGCCCGCTGCGGTTTCAGCAGACAGCATCACGGCATCGGCACCGTCGTAAACCGCGTTGGCAACATCGGAAACTTCCGCGCGCGTCGGGGTTGGGCTCTCGATCATGCTTTCCAGCATTTGCGTCGCGACGATCACCGGCTTACCCGCTGTGCGTGCAGCATTGACGATCTTCTTCTGCAGCGGCGGCACTTCCTGGGGTTCAAGCTCGACACCCAGATCGCCGCGCGCAACCATGATCCCGTCAGACATCTCGATGATTTCGCTCAGGCGGCGCACGGCCATCTGCTTTTCAATCTTTGCGCACAATGCACCATGTCCGCCCATCAGCTTGCGCGCTTCGGCCAGATCTTCAGGGCGCTGTACGAAGGAAAGGCCGATCCAATCTGCACCCTGTTCCATCGCAAAGGCCAGGTCTCTACGGTCCTTCTCGGTCAATGCCGGGATCGGAACTTCGGCGTCAGGAACATTCACGCCCTTGCGATCCGAAATCACACCGCCGACCTCAGCCGAGCAGAGGATCTCGTCTTCACTGGCCTTGATGACCCGCAATCGGATTTTGCCGTCATTGATCAGCAGTCGCTGACCCTTCTCGAGCACACCAAACAGTTCGGGATGCGGCAAGCAAACGCGAGTCTCATCACCCGGCTCGGGATTGCGATCGAGCGTGAAGTGGCCTGAATGCCGGATGACAGCCTGGCCATCCTTGAATTGACCCACCCGCAGTTTGGGCCCTTGCAAGTCCGCAAGGATCGCGATCGGGCGGTTGAATTCCTTTTCCAGCGCACGAATGCCCGCGATTGTTGCGGCATGGTCTTTGTGCTCGCCGTGGCTCATGTTGACACGAAACGCATCTGCACCTGCCTTCAACAAACGGCGCAGCACATCCGGCGATCGGCTAGCCGGACCGATGGTTGCCAAAATCTTGACTTTGCGGCTGCGTGGATCAAGCCGATTGAGTGCAGTGCGTGACATGCGTTGATGCTATGACACAGTTGTGTTGCAACTCAAGGAATAGTCACAAGGGATACTATGTGATGGATACGAATTCACCAGACGCGCTTGATCATCTGGATGACGCAATAGCGGCTGCGGCGTTTCGCCGGCTGGTGCGCCACCTACAGCATCGCCATGACGCGCAGAATATCGAGCTGATGGGATTGGCGGGATTCTGCCGTAATTGCCTGGCCGACTGGATCCGCGATGCGGGCTTCGATGGTGACAAAGCAGCGGCGCGCGAACTGATCCACGGCATGCCACAAGATGAGTGGAAAGCGACCCGGCAAAAACCCGCTACCGAAGAACAACTGGCTGCGATGGAAGCGAGTGTCGCGAAAAATAGAGTGGATTGATCGCGTGCCCGGTTCACGCGGCTGACCTTGCTGGCTATCGCGTGTCCAAAGTGATTCTCATTCCAATGGAGACAAGTAAAGATGGCCGACGCCACCGATGATCGCCTGCGCCTTTTGATCGAGCGCATCGAACGCCTTGAAGAAGAGAAGAAAGGCATCGCTGATGATATTCGCGATGTTTATGCAGAAGCGAAGGCGGTCGGTTACGACCCCAAGATCATGCGTCAGGTCGTCCGCTTGCGCAAAATGAAGCCTGATGATCGCAATGAAATGGAAATGGTGCTCGACACCTATAAGGCGGCGCTGGGTCTCGGTTGATTTTTCGCTTTCGCGTATTGTCTAGGTAATACAGTAAGAAGGAGAAATTTATGGCCGGTCCTTGGAAAGATGCGCGCGAGATTATTGTAACCACAACGCCCACAATCGAAGGCAAGCCGATCCAGGAATATTGCGGGATCGTGGTTGGCGAAGTGATCGTCGGCGCGAACCTGTTCCGCGATCTGTTCGCCAATATCCGCGATATCGTAGGTGGGCGTTCGGGCAGTTATGAGCGTATTCTGGCGGACGCGCGCAATCAGGCGATTGAAGAGCTGCAAGCGGAATGCGCGGCGCGCGGCGGCAATGCCGTGGTGGGCATCGATCTTGATTACGAAGTGATCGGCGATACCGGCTCGATGCTGATGGTATCGGCCAGTGGAACAGCGGTGAAGGTCTAAGCTGCCCCTGCAGCTTTGCTGGCAGCCAACACAATAGTGATAATCAACCCGTTGTGGATCATGTGGAGCGCGATCGCGGTCCACAGACCATAGTTGACGCGCAGATAGCCAAGCAGAGCCCCAAGGATGAATTGTGGTAGGACCAATGGTAGCAAGGTCATCCAATTGCCTTCGCTGAAGTTCGCCAGGTGGATGCAGGCGAAGGCGATAGTGCTGAGCCAGAACATCGCCGGGAATAATGTGCGGAACCAGCGCATCGGTGGTCGCCGCCAAAGCACACCGAACATGATCAGGCTCAGCAACGCGCCGGCAATGATCGCGAGGCCAACCGACACTTCTGCGTTCTCGCCCGTGTTGTTTGCGGCCAGCATGACAGCGGTCAGTCCGGCGACCAATAGTATCGGAAACGCGATCAAATAGCGCGGCCGGCCCGACAGCCAGCTGCGGAACAGGATTTCCTCGCTGACCGGTGCGACAAGGATCACTGCAAAGATGATTCCCGGCGTGATCTCGATGCCCGCCAACGCTGTCTCGGGTATCTCTATCCCCGATGCCATTACCGCCCCGGCAATCGCCAGCAGCGTTACCATTGCAATCAGATCGAGCGCTAATATGCGCGACACTGCGCGTGCGCCTTCGCGCAGATCACTCGCCTGATTATCTGGTAGAGAAGGTCGCTTGAGAAAGCCGAGAAAATGGCCCCATTCCGCGCGCATCGTAATGAGCGACGGAAGGCTTGTGGATTCACCTGTCATGCGGCTAATGCGACCCTCAGATTTGCAAACTTTCAAATGCGGAAGAATGACAACCCATGGCAGGCCATTCCAAATTCAAGAACATCATGCACCGCAAGGGTGCGCAGGACAAGAAGCGCTCTAACCTGTTTTCCAAACTGAGCCGCGAAATCACCGTGGCGGCGAAGATGGGCACGCCCGATCCGGATATGAATCCGCGCCTGCGGCTGGCGGTCAATACGGCAAAAGCTCAGTCGATGCCGAAGGACAATATCCAGCGCGCGATTGATAAAGCCAGCGCGGGCGATGACGAGAATTACGAAGAAGTCCGCTACGAAGGCTATGGCCCCGGTGGCAGTGCAATTATCGTCGAAACACTGACCGACAACCGTAACCGTACTGCAACTGCAGTTCGCACAGCTTTCAGCAAGAATGGCGGTAATCTGGGCACTGAAGGCTCGGTGGCGCATGGTTTCGAACGTTTGGGCTTCATCGAGTATGGTCCGGAAGCTGGTGACGAAGAGAAAGTGCTCGAAGCCGCGATGGAAGCGGGCGCGGAAGACATTTCCTCATCAGAAGACGGCCACGAAATTTGGACAGCGGCAGAAGATCTGCATGAAGTTGCCGGCAGTCTGGAGAAGTCGCTTGGCGAAGCCAAGGAAGTCAAACTCGCCTGGAAGCCCAATCTGACTGTCGAGCTGGACGAGAAGAACGCAGGAACGCTGCTCAAGCTGATCGATGTGCTGGACGATGATGATGACGTTCAAACCGTCTGGGGCAATTACGAGATTTCTGACGAGGTCATGGCAAAGCTTGAGGGCTGAGCTTGCCGGTGACGCTAATCCTAGGCCTTGATCCGTCGCTCAGCTGCACCGGCTGGGGCGTGATCCGTGCCGAGGGATCGCGGCTTAGCCATGTCGCCAATGGCGAAGTAAAGACCGATGCCAGGACGCCTATGGCAGAACGGCTGGATCAGCTGCACAGTGCGATCGCGGCCGTGGTCGCGGCACATGGGCCTGATCGCGCTGCGGCTGAAGAAGTGTTCGTAAACAAGAACCCCCAATCGACCTTGAAGCTGGCGCAAGCGCGCGGCGCAGTATTGGCGGCCTGCGGCGCAGCGAACTTGGTGGTGAATGAGCATGCCGCGCGGCTCGTCAAAAAGTCTGTTGTCGGCACAGGCGGTGCGGACAAGGTTCAGGTCCAGGCCATGCTCAAAGTGTTGTTGCCAGGAGCGCAGATCGCAGGTGCTGACGCGGCTGATGCGCTCGCGGTGGCGATTGCCGATGCGCATCTTGCGCCACGCTGATCTGTCCTACATGCAGTGGTTTATGTAAGGCGCGGGCATGGGCAATCATCCAATCCAGCAGCATCGGTTTCGAGGGGGAAATATGCGCTCATTTGCGGGCAAGGTTTCTCCCGCTAGGACAGTGTTCCATGTGTTCCATCCAGTAGGACTTCGCTTGTGATACACCTCTACGGCATTCCCAATTGCGACACAGTGAAGAAAGCGCGCAAATGGCTCGATACGAAGGGTATCGAATACGCATTCCACGACTATAAAAAGGAAGGTGCCGATCCGGCCAAGTTGGCCGCCTGGATTGATGCGCATGGGGTGGACGTGGTGTTAAACCGTAGCGGCACGACCTTTCGCAAACTGTCCGATGCGGAGAAGGCCGATATAGATGCAGCCAAAGCTGTCATATTGCTGGAACAGCATCCGAGCATGATCAAACGACCCGTTGCGGAGCACTCGGGGGGAATTTTAGTTGGCTTTAAGGAAAGCGAATGGGAATCGGCGCTGTGATCAGCCTCCAGTCAACCAGTGCGTCAGAACGCGTCAGAACCCCAATCGGCTCTCTCGTCGACTTTGCGAGGAGACATCGCTTCGGCCTGTTTGTTAGCCGCGCCGATGATATCGTCTTTTGCACCCATGACATCGTAACCGGCCCCATAGAGGCCAATCACAACGATGAGCGACGCTAGGAGTAGCTTCTTGAACATGGCTTCGAAAAATACCGTAAAACTGCCTAATCAAGGGTTAATGCGGGTCTTGTTGTTGGCTGTCGGATTATTCGTATCAATTACAATGCCTTACTCACCAGCGGCGGCGCAGGAGAATGACATGCTGATCATTGCCCATCGCGGGGCGAGTGCGGAGCGCCCCGAACATACGCTTGCGGCCTATGAGCTCGCGATTGATCAAGGCGCGGACTATATCGAGCCAGACCTGGTGGTGACCAAGGATCTCGAGCTGATTTCTCGGCATGAGAACGAGCTGTCCGGCACAACCGACGTCGCCAACCGGGAGGAGTTCGAGGATCGCCGCCGTGACAAGATGATCGACGGTCAGCTTGTGGCGGGATGGTTTGCCGAAGACTTCACGTTAGCGGAAATTCGCACCCTGCGCGCGAAGGAGCGCATTGCGCGCATTCGCCCCGCAAACGCGCGCTACAACGGTCTTTATCAAGTGCCGAACCTGGAAGAGATTGTGAAGCTGGTCCGCGCCAAGGAAGTCGAAACCGGGCGCAAGATTGGGCTTTATCCCGAGCTCAAGAATCCGACCTTTCTGCTTGAGGAAGCGGGCATTGATATCGTGGATCTGGTGCTGAGGGAGTTTCGCGATCTGGGACTGGGGCCAGACGATCTTGTCATGATCCAGAGTTTCGAAGTGGGTACGTTGCAACGGCTCGACAAACGCAGCGAGTTCCGATTGATCCAGTTGGTGAAACCGGAAGACGGACCAGCTGACGAACCAAGCATGCGCTATACCGAAATGATGACGCCATCGGGGCTGGAAGAAATCGCCGAATATGCCGATGGTCTGGGTGCGAACATCACCATGATCCTCAATCCGGACGGTTCACCCACCACTCTGGTCGCCGATGCCAGGGCGGCAGGTTTGCCGGTTCATGCGTGGACGCTGCGCCCGGAAAACGCGTTTCTGCCGCCAGCATTGCATGGCCAAGGTGGTGATTCGGGAAGAGGCGACCAAACGGCACTCTATCGAATGCTGGCTGGTGCGGGCGTCACCGGTTTGTTCACCGATGATCCGAAGGGCGCTATCAGCGCGCGTGACGGGCGGTGAAAGCGTAGTTTAGCGATAGGTCATCTGATAGGTGCAACCCCTTGCTAGGTCGCCAAGCAATGCCGCGAGGATTGCCCATTTCCAGACCTGCTTGTGCCAGCAAATCGCCAAGTTCTTCAGGTGTGACAAAGTCATTCCAGTCATGCGTGCCGCGCGGGACATATCCCGCCCGCTCTGCCGCTTCGACAAGCAGCAAACGGCTAGCCGCAGTGCGATTGGGTGTCGACATGACAAGCATGCCATCAGGCTTCAGGCTGGCGGCCAGTTGCTCGAGAAATGCCGGTTTTTCAGCCACGTGCTCAATAACTTCAAAGCTTGTGACCAGATCGAATGTGCCGAGATTGAAGCTCGCGAGTTCTCCCGCCATATAACGGATGTCCAGGCCAGAGCTTTCCGCATGCGCGCTTGCTACGCCGATGTTTTCTGCCGAGGCATCAACACCGGTAACATCTGCACCCAGCCTGGCCATCGGCTCACACACTAGACCAGCACCACAGCCCACGTCCAAGGCAGACCTGCCGCTCAACGGCTTTCTGGCTTCAACATTGTCTCCCCAATGCATGTCGATTGCCTCACGCAGGAAAGCAAGTCTCACCGGATTGACTTCATGCAGAGAAGCCATCGGCCCCTTCGAATTCCACCATTCGCGCGCCAATGAAGAAAAATGTGCTTCTTCCTCTGGGCGGATAGTTACATTTGTGACATTTGCGTTTGTCATTCCGCACCCCTAACAGCGCTCGGGGATTTGAACCAGCAGGAGCTTTCAAGCCTTGGCACGTATCGTGATGAAATTCGGCGGCACCTCTATGGCCGGGACCGAGCGCATTCGTCGCGTGGCCAATATTGTGCGCAAGCAACAGGCGGCCGGGCATGAGGTTGCTGTGGTGGTTTCCGCAATGGCCGGCGAAACGGACCGACTCGTCAACTTCTGCCGCGAAGCCAATGCGCTTTATGACCCTGCCGAATATGACGTGGTTGTATCGAGTGGTGAACAGGTCACCAGCGGATTGCTGGCACTGACGCTGCAATCCATGGGTTGCAAAGCGCGCAGCTGGCTTGGCTGGCAGTTGCCAGTCCATACAATCGAAGCGCATTCGAAGGCGCGCGTCGACGCGATCGATGCCGACGCATTGATAGCATCGATGGCGGCTGGAGAAATCGCTGTGATCCCTGGTTTTCAGGGGCTCGGCGACAACAACCGGATTACAACGCTGGGCCGTGGCGGTTCGGATACGTCAGCTGTGGCTGTGGCTGCTGCGGTCAAGGCTGATCGCTGCGACATTTATACAGATGTCGATGGCGTCTATACCACGGACCCACGGATTGTGGCCAAAGCGCACAAGCTCAAGGCTGTAACCTATGAAGAAATGCTGGAACTGGCGTCTGTGGGGGCCAAGGTTCTGCAAACGCGTTCGGTCGGTTTGGCGATGAAGGCTGGCGTGCGATTGCAGGTATTGTCCAGCTTTCTTGGCGAAGATGCGATTCCCGCAGACGAACTGCCCGGCACGATGATCGTGTCGGATGATGAGATGAACCAGCTAGTGGAGAGTGGCGAAATGGAACGCCAGCACGTTACCGGTATTGCGCATGACAAAAATGAAGCGAAGGTGATCTTGACGCGCGTACCAGACAAGCCCGGCGCCGTGGCGCATATCTTTGAACCGCTCGCCGATGCTTCAATCAACGTCGACATGATCATTCAGAACGTGGGCCGCGACAAGGGTGAGACGGACGTTACGTTCACTGTTCCGCAAACCGATCTGGCGCGCGCGCAAGCCTTGCTTGAAGACAAGCGCGAAGAAATCGGGTTCAATCGCATAATTACTGACAGCAAGATCGCGAAGGTCAGCGTTGTTGGTGTGGGAATGAAGAGCCATGCGGGTGTTGCTAGCACGATGTTCCGCGCGCTTTCTGATCGCGGCATAAACATTCAGGCGATTTCAACGTCAGAGATCAAGGTTTCTGTCTTGATCGATGAAGACGAGACCGAACTGGCGGTGCGCGTGTTGCATACGGCCTATGGCCTCGATGCAAGTGACGAAGCAGCTTAGCTAGTCGGCTGCGCTTTCGACCATCCGGAGTACATATTCATTGCTTGGGCGTTGGCGATAGTCAGCCGATACCAACTTGGCCTGGGCAGTGCCGTCCGGTGAAAACATCAGCACGCTCGCGCGCGGTACGCCATATGCAAAGTGATCTTCTGAATATTGCGGATCGCGCAGACCGACTGCGTCGATGAAAACGCTCTCTGTGTCGCTGAGAATCAGATAGGATTGCTCCATAACTGTGGCAAACTCGGCCAGCTTTTTTGGTTGGTCGTAGGAAAGGCTTGCGAGAGTGTAGCCCCGTTGATCCAGATCACCTGCAATCTCAGCATCATTGGCCAATTGCACTTTACAGAACGGGCACCAGTGCGCGGAGCGAACCAATACAAGAACAGTTCCGTTCGGACCCGCGATCTCTGTAAGAGAGGTGAGCTCGCCAGCTGCATTTCGTATTGGCTGATCGAGCGGAACTTTCTCGCCAATGGCGACACCAACATCGATATTTTCCGGAGGAAAGAGGGCAGACCAAAGATGCCAAGCTGCCAATGCGGCCAGCGCGAGCAACAACAATCAAACGCCAACGAAAATCTTGAGTTTAAGCGACATAATCATCAGTCCCATTATCCAGTCGCACGGCGGATTACAGACAATCGATTGCACCGCAAGCCGGCACCTTTCTTTTTTGTGGTGCGCTTGGATTGGACCTTAGCACGCGCTATGGTGTTCCAATGCCTTTCACACAGAAAATCTTGCTGCTTGGTTCAGGCGAATTGGGCCGCGAGTTTGTCATCTCTGCCAAACGTTTGGGCGCTTACGTCATAGCTTGTGATGCCTATGAGAATGCCCCTGCAATGCAGGTCGCCGATGCGAGCGAAGTGTTCTCCATGCTTGATGGGAATGCGCTGCGAGCGACAATTGAGAAACACCAGCCCGACCTGATTGTCCCTGAAATTGAAGCGATCCGAACAGAGGTACTGGGCGAGCTAGAGGCGGAGGGCTTTAATGTCGTGCCGTCTGCGAAGGCAACGCAGTTGACCATGAATCGTGATGCGATCCGAGACATGGCCGCAGACGAGCTGGGGCTAACCACTTCGATCTATGGCTATGCAGAAAATTTCGAGGGTGTGTGCGCCGCGGCGCAAGAAACCGGCTTCCCTTGTGTGATCAAGCCGGTGATGTCGTCTTCAGGCAAGGGGCAGAGCAAAGTCGATCATGCAGCGGAACTCGAGGAGGCGTGGAATTATGCCGTTGCCAATATGCGTGGCGATCGCACCCGCGTCATTGTGGAGCAGTTTGTGGACTTCGACTATGAGATCACGCTTCTGACTGTGCGTCACAAAGCAGGGATCACCTTCTGCCCTGCTATCGGTCACAGACAGGAACGAGGCGACTATCAGGAGAGTTGGCAACCCACACCGATGAGCAGTGCGGCGATTGCGAAGGCACAAGAGATGGCTGCGAAGGTTGTCACCGCACTGCAAGGCAATGGCAAAGGCTGGGGTCTGTTCGGTGTGGAGTTCTTCATTAGAGGCGAAGAAGTAATCTTCTCTGAATTGTCACCGCGTCCGCACGACACCGGTATGGTCACGCTTGTGTCGCAGGACCTGACCGAATTCGATTTGCACGCCCGCGCCATCATGGGCTTGCCCGTTCCAGAGAAAGTTGCTGCGCTATCATCTGCCTCTGCGGTTATTTTGGCAGATCGCGACGGCGGGGATTTTTCCTTTGACGGATTGCATGACGCCCTGACGACAGGCGAGGGCAATTGCGATGTTCGGCTATTCGGAAAGCCAGTTACGCGGCTATACCGGCGAATGGGTGTCGCGCTGGCACGCGCGGAAACGCCCGACGATGCACGCAGTCTGGCAAGGCAGGCGGCCAAGGCGGTCCGGATAGTCTATCGCGACTAGGAATGTAGCGCTGGATTGATCTTCATCGTTGCAAAGACTAGACGCTGAACCGATGAAGGCGCCTCTAGTCCTTACTTTATGGTGCCCGGTCACCTTCGCGGTGTGAAAATGATCGGCGCCACGGCGCACTACGTCACAACTGACCTGGATGAAGGCCCGATAATTCATCAGGATGTCGAACCTATCACGCATGCAGACAGTCCCGATGAACTTGTCCGCAAAGGACGAGACATTGAACGCCGCGTTCTGGCTGAAGCTGTCCGGCTGCATTTGGAAGAGCGCGTGCTCCTCAATGGCAGCCGAACTGTGGTCTTCAAAGGTTAGTTCAACCCTCCAGCTTTGTCTTCATTCGCGCGGAAGACCACCCATTCGCGGATCGCGTTGGATTCCTCAGCGCTCAGGCTGCCGGCAAAATTTGCCATGCCGCGGCTCTGTAACATGCCTTCACGCACAACCGCTTGCCAGCTAGCCGGGTTCGACAGCGTACCCGAGCGCCTGAGGTCTGGCAGTACGGTCGATCCCACAGCGCCTGGTGCGTGGCAAACCGCGCAGTAGCGTGCGTATTTTTCCCCGCCCAAGGAAATGGTCGCTGAATTTGCGCGGCTGGGCGGAGGATCAAGCGGGAGATTCGCCAGCTCTAGTTCCGGTGGCAAGGCTCCATCCGCCCCGAGCTTGAATACAAGCAGGCGGCTGATGTTGCGTACAGGAGCAAGATCGCGGATTGCCTGTCCATCGACGGACAGTGCATAGGCACCGCCCCAGCCAGCCAACACAGCAACATATTGTTCGCCGTCAATAGTATAGGTGACCGGCGGCGCGACCACTCCGGTTTGTGCCGGGAAGCTCCATAGCTTCTCACCATTCGTGGCGTTGTAAGCGTTGAACTCGCTTCCTGCGGTACCCTGAAACACCAGTCCGCCTGCCGTGGCCAGCAACCCGCCGTTCCAGGGCCCCGGATGTTCAACGGTCCAGCGCGGCTCCTGCGCCACTGGATCCCAAGCTACCAGCATACCCTTCAGCGTACCTGTGATCTCCTTTCGGAATCCAAGATCGGGCGGCAGGTCGCCCGCGCTCAAATCAAAACCGACGTTGAACCCGCGGTCCCTGTCCGGTTTCCAGTCGGCTTCAGGCGAATAGACCATCCCCGCTTCAAATGCCGGAATGTAGACTAGGTTTTCGTCCGGATGGTAGGCCATCGGGTGCCAATTGTGTCCGCCCAAAGCGCCCGGCGTTACGATGGCTGCCTGGCCAGTCTTGTCGATGCGCGTTTCGGGATTCTCGATCGGGCGGCCGCTTTCGTCGATTCCGGTTGCCCAGTTCACTGTGACATATGGCTTGGCGCTAATGAATTCGCCTGTGGCCCGATCGAGCACGTAAAAGAATCCATTCTTCGGAGCCTGCATCAGTACCTGACGTTGGGCGCCGTCGATTTCCATGTCGGCGAGCATAATATGCTGCGTCGCGGTGTAATCCCATGTTTCGCCCGGTGTAGTCTGATAGTGCCAAACATATTCGCCTGTATCGGGCCGGATTGCGACAATGCTGGAAAGATAAAGATTATCCCCTTCACCGGTACCATCTTCGCCTGGAGAGCGATAAGCCCGGTTCCAGGGTGAGCCGTTTCCGACACCGATATAGAGCAGATTCAGGTCGGGATCGTATGCCATCGAATCCCAAACCGTTCCGCCGCCGCCGATCGCGTCTGAACCTGCAAGGACCTCTGTGTTCCAGGTTTCGGCGGCAGCCTGAAGGTACTCGGGCGAAGTTTCGTCCTCTGTACCCTCAGGAACGGTGTAGAAGCGCCATAGCTCCTGGCCTGAGCCAGCATCATAGGCCGTGATGTATCCGCGTACGCCGAACTCCGCGCCACCGTTACCGATCAAGACCTTGCCATCGATAATCCGAGGAGCGCCGGTGACAGTATAGCTTTGTTCCGGGTCGGTCGTTTGTTTGCTCCACGCGACTGCGCCCGTTTCGCGATCAAGCTTCACCAGGCGGCCATCCAAAGTGCCCAAAAATAGGCTGTCGCCCCAGGTCGCCAGTCCGCGGTTGACGACATCGCAGCAGGCTTTGACGGCGGTTTCGCCCGGGACTTCCGGATCATATTCCCACAGAAGAGCGCCGGTTACACCATCATATGCTTTGACCTTGCTCCATGCGGTTGTGAGATAAAGTTTGCCGTCAATGACCAGCGGCGTGGCTTCTTGTCCCCGCGCTGTGTCCATGTCTGCAAACCACGCCAAGCCCAACTCCTCGACGTTCGCAGTGTTGATTTGATCAAGCGGCGAGAAGCGTTGCTCGTCATAGGTCCGGCCGTAAGTGATCCAGTTCGCACCATCATCGCCGGCGTTGAGCAATGCTTCACCATCCACTCCGCTCTCGCTGCACGCGCTCAGCGTTAGTGCTGCCGCTAAGGCAATTCCGAACTTTCTCATTTTTGCGCTCTCCCCGGTGCCGATTTATCTGCACTTGTTTCTCCAGACTGCCTTGCGCTGCTGCCTTTGTCCATCTCCACATTTGTGACAGGTTTCCGCTTTTGATTGGCGTCTGGCTGTTTGGCCGTTACGTTACCGTCTCTGGTCTTAGCGGAGTTTGACCCATGGAATTTGTGCTGATCGCGTTGCTGTTCTTGCTTATTGTCTTCCTGCTCATGGCAGTGCGCGTGGTTAAACAAGGTTATGTCTATACGATCGAACGGCTTGGCAGGTTTACCATCGCTGCCCAGCCTGGATTGCACCTGATTATCCCTTTCATCGACCGTGTTGGCCAGAAAGTGAATATGATGGAGCAAGTGCTTGATATTCCGGGTCAGGAAATCATCACTGCAGATAATGCTATGGTCGGCGTTGATGCCGTGGTGTTTTTTCAGGTGCTCGATGCAGGCAAAGCAGCATATGAAGTGACCCATCTTTACCAGGCGATCATGGCGCTAACGACTACAAACTTGCGCACCGTTATGGGCTCGATGGACCTGGATGAGACACTTTCAAAGCGTGACGAGATCAACGCTCGCCTGCTGTCGGTTGTTGATCACGCGACCTCGCCCTGGGGCGTCAAGATCACGCGCGTTGAAATCAAGGATATCCGGCCACCCCATGACATTTCTGAAGCTATGGCGCGCCAGATGAAGGCAGAGCGCTTGAAGCGTGCAGAAATCCTCGAGGCAGAGGGCGACAAGACCAGCGCAATCTTGCGTTCGGAAGGCTCTAAGCAATCGGCAATCCTCGAAGCGGAGGGCAAACGCGAAGCCGCATTCCGCGATGCCGAGGCGCGCGAACGCGCCGCAGAGGCCGAGGCTCGGGCAACCCAAATGGTGTCGGATGCGATTGCTTCTTCAGGCAATCAGGCGATAAACTATTTTATCGCGCAGGAGTATACCAAAGCTGTCGGTAAGTTTGCTGACAGCCCCAATGCCAAGACTATCCTCTTCCCTTTCGAAGCTACGCAGTTGATTGGGACGCTAGGCGGTATTGGTGAGCTGGTTCGCGATGCGATGGATCCGAACCAAGGTGATGTCACAACCGGATCCCGCACTGGTCAACCCCTGCCGAAAGATCGTGCACGAGCAAGCGTGCCGCGGACAGGCGACACATGATGAACGGGCTCGAAGGATTTGATGCGCACTGGGTTTGGATCGCAATCGGTCTGATCCTGGCCGCTTTGGAGATGCTGGTTCCGGGCGTCTATCTGATCTGGCTTGCAATCGCGGCGATTATAACCGGCTTGCTTACTTTGGGCATCGACCTTGCGCTGCCGGCACAAGTCGTGGTGTTTGTTTCTTTGTCATTGATCGTAGCGTTCAGCGCAAAGCGTTTCCTGCGCGATTCCCCGATCGAAAGCTCGGACCCGCTGCTCAATCAGCGCGGCACACGTCTGATCGGTGAAAATGCCTTGGTCACTCAGGCAATCGTCGGTGGTTCAGGTCGCGTCAAATATGGAGATAGCGAGTGGATTGCGCGCGGACCCGATATTGGAGAGGGGAAGCGTGTTCGCATCACCGGAAGCGATGGCACTATTCTGATGGTGGAGCCGTTCAATCTGATCGCTGACAGCCCTGCCGGGGATACTGACGATGCTGGCGGCAAACAGGCCTAGCTAGCAAGCCCTTCGTTGAACCGGCCGTGCTTGCGATAACGGACCATCCATTTGTCTAGAAACAGACCGAGTGGGCGCGGTGTGACGCCAAGTTTCTTGAAGCCGGGGTAGTCGCCAGACGCGCAATTGCCTTCTTTCAACATGACCCATTGATCACGATTGATCGGCGTCAAAGGCAATGCAGCGAACACGGCTGAGGCTGTGTCAGGCACAGGCAAGAATGTTCTCTTGCGGCCTTGCGAGTCAGCGATTCGCTGATTCAATTCCATCATAGTGATCACTTCCGGACCACCGAGCTCGAAAGTTTTTCCGCCATGCTTGCCTGGATCTTCAAGGGCGTTCGCAATCGCTTCGGCTAAATCATCGACAAAGGCTGGCTGTAGACGTGAACTTGGCCCAAAAACCGGCAGTACAGGCATCATTTGGACCAATCCGGCGAACATGTTTACGAAATTGTCGTCTTCTCCAAACAGCGCCGATGGACGCAGGATCGACGCGTTGACGAAATTCTCACGCACCAATTCCTCGCCAAGCGCATTGGCTCTAGCATAGGTTGAAGCAGAATCCGCATCGGCGCCGATTGCGCTGATATGAACCAGCGCTTCTGCCCCTGAAGCCTTCGCTGCCGAAGCCACTTCTCCGGCGGAATTGCCCATAAGCTGCATCAAGTCGCCACCAAAGCTGCCCACCAGATTGACGACAGCATCTGCTCCGGAAACGGCCCCATGCACTTGGCGTGCATCATTGATGTTGCAGCGGGCAAATTGGATCTGCCCTAAATTGGCAAGCGGCTTTAGCCTGTGGCTCTTTTCCGGATTGCGGCTGGCGATGCGTAGCCGGGCTCCCCGTTCCAAAAGCGCCTGCGCCAGATATTGCCCAAGGAAACCGCTGCCCCCAAACAGAGTGACGAGTTTGTCCTTGAGCGAAGAGGGGCGGGTCATGTTGCTTTTCCGAAAGGTTGCCTGGTCGATTGGCAGCGCATTGCCCCAAGCAGCGCGCGGCCGCAAGTGTTTGGAGGTAGGCAAATGGCGGAAATGAGTCGTTGACAAGGGCCGCCTAGCGGGGCTAACCGCGCGCCTCGCTCGTTCTCGCGAAATATGTTTTGCGAAGAGCCTATGCCCAGATGGCGGAATTGGTAGACGCGCTAGCTTCAGGTGCTAGTATTCGCAAGGATGTGGAGGTTCGAGTCCTCTTCTGGGCACCATTTATTTCAGAAAATTTGATGAAAAACAGAGCATTGTGTTTCTCGGACTATTTTCTATCCACCCTTTTATCCACCTTCTGGGTTTCGCAACCGCAAGCCCTGCGAATGCCTGAACCCGATGTCCAAGCACTCACTGCGCCCGCTTCTTCTCCTCTTGAAATAACCACCCACGCGCGTCAGTCTTCACCTCGGGCGAACGAGGAGATCCCATGCGCAACTTAGCCACCGTTGCCGCTGCACTGTTGGGTCTATTGCAGCCTTCGCTGGGGGCTGCGCATGACTCTAGAGAGTGGTGGGCTGACGATGAGGTTGTGGGGACCGGTGAATCCTGCGCCGCTGCCTACCCTGACAACCCTTTTGCCCATTTAATGAATTGTTGGTTACCAGTCTTCGAGGGTCGCTCTTCGTTCTACATTAAGAAGCATGACCACAAGGTCCGCAGTGTTCCCCGTCAGCACCTATGTCCCAGATTTGAGGTTGTGATTTAAGGAGGGTTGGGGCTTCGTCGTAGTGACGAAGGAACGAAGATGAAGCCCCAATCCTCCTTGAAAAAATCGTCGGTGAAGGCCCCTGCTGAGCGGGTGGTGAAGGACATCCGGCGGCAGACCCGTCGGCATTTCTCGGCCGAGGACAAGATCCGCATCGTGCTCGATGGCCTGCGCGGTGACGACAGCATTGCCGAGCTGTGCCGCAAGGAAGGCATCGCGCAGAGCTTGTATTACGTGTGGTCGAAAGAGTTCATGGAAGCTGGCAAACGCCGTTTGGCCGGTGACACTGCGCGAGCCGCAACCACCGGCGAAGTGCAGGATTTCCCTCAGATCACGACGCTGACCATGCAGGAATGCCCCGGTACGTTCGACGATCGCGCCAATCTCAAGGTCGGGCGGATGATTCGCGCGGCCGGGATCGTCACCTATGTGCCCGCAGGTGGTTCTGTCCGTTCGGGCGGGGTGGAACTTTTTCTGGCCGGTGTCGAACGCCGGATCGACGATGGCGCGAAATTCGCGGTCCATGCATGGGAAGATGATGCGGGGCTGGAGGCGAGTGACTATTCCGCCACTGCCCCGGAAAACCGCAAATATCTGGCTTATTACCGCGAGATGGGCATGTCCGAGGGTGAGGCCAGCGCATTCTACGCGATGACCAATTCCGTGCCGCACGAGCAGGCAAGATGGCTTGATGCAGCCGAGATGCGGCGGTGGCTGGGGCAAAACGGGTCTATGACGGAGACTGCCCCGGCCCCGCCGCGACTGGCATATCTTGACTTGAACGCGCTGCTCAATTAACCGCGCGCCCATCAGGCGGCTGTCGGCAAGCGGCAGCCCTTTTTATTCGTGCCCGCAACGGGCCCGACCAGAAATTCGAGGATTTCAAGATGAAGCGCACTTTTCAGCCCAGCAATCTCGTGCGCAAGCGGCGTCATGGGTTCCGCGCGCGCAAGGCCACTGTCGGTGGCCGCAACGTTCTGCGCGCGCGCCGTGCACGCGGGCGCAAGAATCTCTGCGCCTGACGCGCCGGAGCGTTCCAGCCCGATCGCGGTGCTGACGCGCCGCGCCGATTTCCTTGCCGCAAACCGGGGCCTGCGCGTCGCGCGTCCCGGTTTTGTGCTGTTGGCCAATCCCAATCAGGGGCTGGGTAAGCGCTACGGTATCACCGTTACCAAAAAGATCGGCAATGCGGTGGTACGAAACCGCATGAAGCGCCGCTTCCGTGCCCTGCTGCGCGATCTCCTGCCCGCTGCGGGTTTGCCCGATCACGATCATGTGCTGATTGGCCGCGATGGCGGGATCGAGCGCGATTTCGGCCAGTTGCGTGAAGAATTGTCGGCCGCGCTTGCGCGTGCCGCGGCCGGCAAGGGCGATCCGCCGCGCCGGCGCAGGGGTGGCGCACGGCCTGAGGCCAGGCAGTGAACCCGCTGCAGCGCCTGCTGATCCTGATTGCGCGCGGCTGGCAGCTCGGCCCGTCGCGCATTCTGCCGCCCACCTGCCGCTATTCCCCGTCCTGTTCGGAATATGCGATTCAGGCGCTGGGCAGGCATGGCGCAATCAAGGGTGGATGGCTGGCGGTTAAGCGTCTATTGCGCTGCCACCCATGGGGGGGACACGGCCATGATCCGGTGCCCTGAGCGCCCGCTCATGCATGGTGGACCCGAGACGTATTAAGGATCCTGCGTGAATAATCAGCGTAATATCATTCTGGCGGTGGTGCTGTCCGGCCTGTTGCTGTTCGGTTGGGATTTCGCCATGCGCTGGTTCTACCCGCATCAGGCCACCAATGCCGCACAGCAGGCGGAAGCTGAAAAGCCCCAGCCAGGTGCCGAAGTGCCCCCCGCCAAGCGCACGCGCGAGGGCGGGCTGACTGATGCCGGTGATATCGCGCTGGAGGAAAAGGATCTGGCCAGCGCATTGAAATCGCCCGAGCGGGTGGCGATCAAGGCGCCGGGACTGTCCGGCTCCATCAATTTGCAAGGTGGCGCGATTGACGATCTGACGCTCAACCGCCACCGTGCGCATGTCGACAAGGACAGCGATCCGGTGCGTCTGTTCTCCCCTGCGGGCACCCCGGCGCAACACCTGGCGCAATTCGGATGGAGCGGCGAAGCGGTGGCCGTGCCCGGCCCGGCGACGCGCTGGCAGGTCGACCATGAAACGCTGACTCCGGATCAGCCCGTCACGCTGCGCTGGACCAATGATGCAGGCCAGACCTTCTCGATCACTTATGCGATCGATAATGACTACATGATCACCGCGACGCAGACCGTGGCCAACCGGGGCACCGCGCCGATCGTCATCCAGCCGATCGCTCAACTCAACCGCACGGACAAGACCGCCAGCACGGACACCTGGAATGTTCATTCCGGCCCGTTCGGCGCCTTTGACCAAGCGGTTTCCTTCGGCCCCAATTACAAGGACGTGAAGGAACACAGGGACGGGGTGATCGCCAATGACGGGGTGACCAACTGGATCGGCTTTTCCGATATCTACTGGATGTCCGCCCTGATCCCTGCCGCCGGGGAGCGGGCAAGCAGCGATTTTCGAAGCCTGGGCCACAACATCTATCTGGCGGACCTGTTCTATCGCCCGCAATCCGTGCCTGCTGGCAAGCAGGCCAGCCAGGTGACGAAGCTGTTTGCCGGGGCCAAGGAAAGCAAGATCCTGGATCGCTACGAAGCCAGCGGCATTCCCAAGTTCGGCCTGGCGATCGACTGGGGCTGGTTCCGCTGGTTCGAGCGACCGATCTTCCTGCTGCTGGACAAGCTGTTCAGCCTGGCCGGCAATTTCGGCGTGGCGATCATCCTGCTCACGCTCATCATTCGCGGGTTGATGTTTCCGATCGCGCAAAAGCAGTTCGCCAGCATGGCCGCAATGCGGGCTATCCAGCCCAAGATGAAAGCGCTGCAGGAACGCTACAAGGACGACAAGCAGAAGCAGCAGCAGGAAATCATGGCGCTGTACAAGCAGGAAGGCGTCAATCCGCTGTCCGGCTGCCTGCCCCTGTTCCTGCAGATTCCGATCTTCTTCGCGCTGTACAAGGTTCTACTGCTGACCATCGAAATGCGGCATCAACCCTTCGCGCTGTGGATCAAGGATCTGTCTGCGCCCGATCCCCTGCATATTCTCAACCTGTTTGGGCTGCTGCCGTTCGATCCGCCAAGCTTTCTGGGCATTGGTGTGCTGGCATTGCTGTTGGGCATTTCGATGTTCCTGCAATTCAAGCTGAACCCGACGGCGATGGACCCGACCCAGCAGCAGATCTTCATGATCATGCCGTGGTTCATGATGTTCATCATGGCGCCCTTTGCTTCGGGCCTGCTCATCTACTGGATTACCTCGAACGTGCTGACGATTGCGCAGCAGTGGTACCTCTATCGCCGCCACCCGCAGCTGAAAGCGCAGGCGGAAAAGGACAAGGCCGAGATGGTGCGCAAGAAGGGTCAGAAGGACAAGGGGGCGGGGGCCTGACCCCCGCAACCGCGATGAACCAGCCCGATGCCGAACTGGCCGAACGCGCGGCCAAACTCTTTTCAGGACGGGTCGAGTTCCTGAAATCGGCGCCCGCGCTCAAATTCCTGCCTGACCCGGACTTTCCGGAAATTGCTTTTTGCGGGCGCTCCAACGTTGGCAAGAGCTCGCTCATCAATGCAATTACCGGACGCCGCTCGATCGCGCGCACCTCCGTTACACCGGGGCGCACGCAGGAACTGAACTTCTTCGAAGTCGGGGAACCGACGCGCTTTCGCCTGGTTGACATGCCCGGCTATGGCTTCGCCAAGGCCCCGCCCAAGGTGGTGGAAAACTGGCGGCGGCTGGTGCGCGATTTTCTGCGCGGGCGCGTGGTGTTGAAGCGCACGCTGTTGCTGGTGGATGCGCGCCACGGAGTGAAGCCCGTCGACGCGGAAATGATGGCCATGCTTGATGAATCCGCGGTCGGTTACCGGATCGTGCTGACCAAGGCGGACAAGGTGAAGGCGAGCGATCTGGACCGGGTGGTCACCGCCACTGCGGCTGAGGCGCGCAAGCACCCCGCCGCCTTTCCGCAGCTCCATATCACCTCTTCGGAAAAGGGCATGGGCATTGCCGAGTTGCGCGCCGCCGTGCTGGCCGATGCAGAGCTCTAGCCAGCTGATTTCGCCTTCCATGCGGCCCCCGGCATATACAGGAAATTAACTCCGTCATCGGTAAGCTTTGCTTTCGGTATCTGTCTCGGAGTGCACATCATGGGCATTTTTCGTCGCGAAGACGGAGCGCTTCGCATGGACCGCCGGGCAAAGCCCCGGCTGCGGGTGGACTGCGAAGCCCGATTGCTCATGGCCAGCGGTGACTGGCCCGGCATGCTGGTAAATCTTTCCGAAGACGGCGCTCAGCTTGAAATGGTCAATCCGCCGCGTCAGGGGTTGTCCGCGCTTCTGATCTGGGGCGAACATGAATATTACGGCAAGATCGCCTGGGTGAAGGGCATGAGCTTCGGCTTCACTTTCGAACGGCCCATTTCCAGCGTGGTGGTGCTGGACACGGTCGCGCAAGACCGGGAAGAGGAGCCGTCCGGCCCCGTCGCCAATCCCGGCAACATTCCGCTGGGGCGCAAGCGCATCCGCCGCCAGTTCGCCGGATAATCAATCGGCGGGACCGGCGGCGTTCACCCCCGGTCCGCCCGGCGTGTTGTTCAGCCTCGACAGCGCATTGATGAACGGGTAGGCCATGCCCCTTGGCGATCCGGGACGGCAGATGAAACTCATCATCGGCAACAAGAATTATTCGAGCTGGTCGCTGCGCGGCTGGCTGGCGGCCAGGCAGTCTGGCCTGCATTTCGAGGAGCTGACCGTTCCGCTCTGCGGGGAGGACTGGGAGGCTGCCAAGCTCCAGGTGGGCGATATCCAGCCGTCGTCAGGCAAGGTTCCGGTGCTGTGGGATGGCGAGGCGGTGATCTGGGACAGCCTCGCGATTCTCGAATATCTGGCGGACAAGGTAGGGCGTGACCGGTTCTGGCCGAAGGATGACGCCGCGCGCGGCATGGCCCGTTCGATGGTTGCCGAAATGCATTCCTCTTACCTGCCCCTGCGGCGCGGGCTGCCCATGAATATGCGCAGGCGGTTTGAAGCCGTGCCGATCAAGGATGATGTCGCCGCCGATATCGTGCGCATCCTCACCCTGTGGGCGGAAGCGCGGGCTCGCTTCGGGCAGGGCGGACCCTTCCTGTTCGGCACTTTCAGCGCGGCGGACATCATCTATGCGCCGGTAGTCAGCCGCTTCCTGACCTACGGGGTCAAGGTTCCGGGTTTTGCCGAAGCCTATATGGAGGCTGTGTGGGATCACGAATGGATGCAGGCGTGGGTAAAAGCGGCTGAGGACGAAGAATGGGTGATCGAGCAATGGGAGCATCCGCAACCGGCATGAGTGATCCGCAAGATACCGCCACGCTGGCTGAAGCCCTGATTGCCTGCCCCAGCGTAACGCCTGCGGCGGGGCTGGTGTTCGATTGCCTCGAACAGATGCTCGCCCCGCTGGGGTTTGCCGTGCATCGCCGGATTTCGGGCGAGGCGCCGGACGGGCCGGTGGAAAATCTCTTCGCCATCCGCCAGGGCCCGGCGGGCAGCCGCCATTTCGCCTTTGCCGGCCATGTCGATGTCGTGCCGCCGGGGGAAGGCTGGACCAGCGCGCCCTTCGCCCCTGAAGTGCGCGGCGAACTGCTTTATGGCCGGGGCGCGGTGGACATGAAGGGGGCTGTGGCCGCGATGGTCGCCGCCGCGAAGGCCATTCCCGCCGATGCGGGTACGATCAGCTTCATCATAACCGGGGACGAGGAAGGCCCGGCCCGGTTCGGCACGCTCGCCCTGATGGACCAGATGCGCGAACTGGGCGCAACCCCTGACCTGTGCCTGGTGGGCGAACCGACCTCGGTCAATCGCCTGGGCGACATGATGAAGATCGGGCGGCGCGGATCGCTGAACAGCTGGCTGGAAGTGGACGGCGTGCAGGGCCATGTCGCCTATCCGCATCTGGCGGACAATCCCTGCACCCGGCTGGTGGCCTTGCTGGCGGAGCTGGATGCGCTGGAACTGGACCGGGGAACCGACTGGTTCCAGCCATCCAATCTGGAGATCACCGATCTGGAGGTGGGCAACCCGGCCACGAATGTGATTCCGGCGGCAGCGCGGGCGCGCATTTCGATCCGCTTCAACGATCTCCATTCGGGGGCGAGCCTTTCCGCCCGGATTGACGAGATCGCCGCGCGCCATGGCGCGCACGCACGCACGGTGATTTCGGGCGAGCCCTTCCTGACTCAGCCTGGTGCATTTTCAGCCTTGGTTGCGGCGGCGATCGCAGCGGAAACCGGAGTGACCCCCGAACAATCGACCACCGGCGGAACTTCGGACGCCCGTTTCCTCAAGGATTTCTGCCCGGTGATCGAATTCGGCCTGTGCAATGCCACGATGCACAAGCGGGACGAGGCGGTGGCCATCCCGGATCTTGACGCGCTGGCCCGCATCTATCGCCGGGTTGCGCTGGCAGCACTGGCATGAGCGATGCCGGTGAAATCGCCGCGGGCGCCGCGCCCATTGGCCATGGCACGCTGCAATGGCGCATCCTGATCGGCTTTGCTGCCGGGCTGGTGGCGGGGCTTGCGGCCTATACGTTCGCACCGGGCGCGGGCTGGATCGACACCATCGTGACCTATGTCACCGGGCCGGTCGGGCAGATTTTCCTGCGCCTGCTGTTCATGCTGGTGATTCCGCTGCTGTTCAGCGCGCTGGTGGTCGGCATCGCGGAGATGGGCGAAATCCGGGAACTGAAATCGGTCGGCATCCGTACGCTTGTCTATACAGTGGTGGTTTCTTCCATCGCGGTGCTGGTCAGCATCGCCTGCGTCAATGTCCTGCGCCCGGGTGACGGGGTCGATCCGGCAGCGGCGCGGCAGATGCTGGCGCAAAGCGGCGAAGGCGCGGCCAGTATTGTCAATGCGTCCAACACCAGCGAGCTGGGGATCAGCCAGCTGATCGCGATTGTCCCGTCCAATGTCATCAGCGCGATGAGCAATAATGACATTCTGGCGGTGATGTTCTTCGCCCTGTTCTTCGGGATCGGCCTGCTGCTGGTCCAGACCCGGCGGACGGCGGTGCTGAAAGATGCGATCGAAGGTGTGTTCGAAGTGGCGATGAAGCTGATCGGCATCGTCATCCAGATCGCGCCGGTCGCCATCTTCTGCTTCATGTTCAACCTTGCCGCCCAGTTCGGCTGGGATCTGCTGGTCAAGCTGGCCGCTTTCGTCGGCGTGGTGCTGCTGGCGCTGGCGATCCAGATGTTCGGCGTCTTCCCGGCGCTGCTGCGCCTGCTCGCCCGCAAGAGCCCGCTCGCCTTCTTCCGCGAAACCCGCGAGGCGAGCCTGATGGCCTTTTCCACCGCCAGTTCAAACGCCACCCTGCCCACCGCGTTGCGCGTGGCCGAAGATCAGCTGAAGCTGCCGCCGCGCATATCGCGCTTCGTGCTCACCATCGGGGCCACCGCCAACCAGAACGGCACCGCCATGTTCGAAGGGGTGACGGTGCTGTTCCTGGCGCAGTTCTTCGGGGTGGAGCTGAGCCTTGCCGATCAGGGTTTCGTGATGCTGGTGTGCATTCTGGCCGGGATCGGCACGGCCGGGGTGCCGGGCGGATCGTTGCCGGTGATCGCGCTGATCCTGGGCGGGGTGGGCGTTCCGCCCGAAGGGATCGGGCTGATTCTGGGGGTGGACCGGTTCCTCGACATGTGCCGCACCACGCTTAACGTAGTGGGCGATCTGGTCGCAGCCACGGTGATCAGCGCGCTGTCTTCGCCTTCGCCCGCGGAGCCTCTAGCAGCTTCTGCCTGAACCCGCATTGCGCCACGACCGGGCAGCGCCAGCATTCGGGCGTGCGCGCCTTGCAGATATAGCGGCCCAGCAGGATCAGCCAGTGATGTGCATGGCGGCGGAACGGCTGCGGCACCACTTTTTCCAGCTTCTGTTCGACCGCGTCCACCGTCTTGCCGGGAGCGAGCGTGGTGCGGTTCGCGACGCGGAACACATGCGTGTCCACTGCGAAGGTTTCCGCGCCGAAGGCGCAGTTCATCACTACATTGGCGGTCTTGCGGCCAACGCCCGGCAGGCTGGTCAGCAAATCCCGGTCCTGCGGCACTTCGCCGCCGAAATCGGCAATCAGCCGTTCGGACAGGGCGATCACATTCTTCGCCTTGGAATTGAACAGGCCGATGGTCTTGATATGCTCTTTCAACCCGTCCTCGCCCAGCGCGATCATCTGCGCCGGGGTCCTGACCTGCTGGAACAGGCGGCGCGTGGCCTTGTTGACGCCCACGTCGGTCGCCTGTGCGCTGAGCACCACGGCGACGAGCAACTGGTAGATATTGCCGAATTCGAGTTCCGTTTCCGGGGATGGATTGTCCTCGGCCAGAATGCGGAAGAATTCGAAGATCGCCTCTTTCTTCAAAGACCCAGCACCTGCGGCATGGTGTAGCGCCCGGCGGGCTTCCCGATCAGCCATTGTGCCGCCTTCACCGCGCCGCGTGCGAAGATGCCCCGGTTTTCGGCCAGATGCGACAGGGCGATGCGTTCATTGTCAGCCAGGAAATGCACCGTGTGATCGCCCGCCACGCTGCCGCCGCGCAGCGCGGCGAAACCGATCGCGCCCTGTGCCCGCCTGCCGGTGATGCCGTCACGCCCGCGCTCCGAATGATCGGCAAGGGGGATGCCCCGGCCCGCTGCCGCCGCTTCACCCAGCAGCAATGCGGTGCCCGATGGCGCATCCACTTTCATGCGGTGATGCGTCTCCACGATCTCGATATCCCAATCCTCGCCCAGCCTGCTGGCCGCCTCGCGCACCAGATGCGCCAGCAGCGTGACACCGAGCGAGGTATTGCCCGTCTGCAGCACGGCGATCCGTTCCGCCGCCTGATCGATCAGCCAGTGGTGGCGTTCCTCAAGCCCGGTGGTGCCGATGACGATGGGGATGCCCGCGGTCATCGCCGCGTCCAGATTGGCTTCCAGTGCGCCGGGCGAGGAGAAATCGATCAATATGTCGCTGCCACTGGCCAAAGCCGCCGCGTCGCCATCCTTGTCAATGCCGCCAGACAAGGCGTTGCCTACTGCCGAGATGGCCTCTGCGATCGCGCGGCCCATGCGCCCTTCGCTGCCGATAATTCCGATTCTGGTCACATGTCCTCCGAAACCCGCCATGCTGAACTTGTTTCAGCATCCATCGTGCCCCAAACACGGCGGCTTATGGAGAGAAATGGACCCTGAAACAAGTTCAGGGTGACGGCAAGGGAATGGCATGAACCGAATCCGCAACATCGTGATTCTCACCGGTGCCGGAATCAGCGCCGAAAGCGGTATTGATACTTTCCGTGACGGCGGGGGGCTGTGGGAAAAGCATCGGGTGGAGGATGTGGCGACGCCCGAAGCTTTCGCCCGCGATCCCAACCTCGTCCTGCGCTTCTACGACATGCGGCGCGAAGCGATCCAGCAGAAAGAGCCGAACGCGGCGCATGTGGCGCTGGCCGAACTCGATGCCCGCTGGCCCGGCGATCTGATGATCGTGACGCAAAATGTCGATGACCTGCACGAACGGGCGGGCGCGCGCCGGGTGCTGCACATGCATGGCGAACATCTCAATGCCTGGTGCACAGCCTGCGACGCGCGTTCGCGCTGGACCGGGCCGCTGATCGACCGGCCAGAGTGCCCAAGGTGCGGCGGCCGCGCCTTGCGCCCCGATATCGTATGGTTCGGTGAAATGCCGTACCGGATGGGCGAGATTTACGGCGCACTGCGCGGGGCGGACCTGTTCGTGTCGATTGGCACATCAGGCGCGGTCTATCCGGCGGCGGGCTTCGTGCGCGACGCGCGCGAACTGGGCGCGCGGACGCTGGAACTCAATCTGGAGCGGAGCCAGGGTTCCGGCTGGTTCCACGAAACCCGGCTGGGCCCGGCAGGGGAGATCGTTCCTGCATGGGTGGAGGAATTACTGGGTGGCGCGGGCGATCCTTAGCCCCAGTGACAGGCCGTTAATGGGGAGCCGCCTTTGCCGCTCGAATGGCTGGAATGTTGGGGGGAGCGGACAAAGCGATGCGATTGCGCTTGCGGCGCGCGCGAGGCAAAGGATAAGGTCCGCCATGGCAAACTATTACGAGCCAGTTCCTAGCCCGTTTAGCGCTCTCGCCAAGGCTGCACTGGTAGGTGCGTATGCCGGAACGGCCTGTGAGCTTGCGGCCATATTCGCGATTGACTTCCCAGGCGGCGCGCCGTTGACCGAAGCTTGGGCTATTCCGATCCTTGTGCTGGCATATGGCACATTTGCCATCCCCTTTACCGCGCTGGGGCTTTGCCTGTTCGGACTGCCGCTAGGTAAGGCGTTGCGCCCCTTGCTTCGGTATCGTTGGTCATTTGCGTTTGCGGTAGTTTGCGGCGCTCTGAGTGGACAGGTTTTCCTTTGGCTGTTTATCGGTTTGAGGTGGGGCCGCCTTTCCGTAACCGATTTTCCCGATGCGGTGATAGGGGCGGCTTGGGGCCTCCCGACAGGTCTGGCTTATTGGTATTTTGAACGACGCGCCCGAGGTATTACCTCCAATTGAAATGCCCTACCCCCCTCACTCTCAAAGGTCCGCCCGAACCCAGATAGTCAAATCATATAATCACAAAACGTCCGCAACATTGTCGTGTCCTGACCGTCAGCTTGCGGACGACAGAAGCCATACGGAAACCATAAGCAGACCTGGGTTTCCTCCACGCCATCCGTTTCGTCCGGTTCAGCCTGAGGCGGAGCAGCCCGCGCAGCCCGGATCCTTTGCGATCGTGAGGGTGCGCATTCCGGGCTTCAGCCCGTCGAGCAGGTGGAGCGTGCCCCACTGGGGATCGCCCAATGTGCTGACGCCCGCCAGCAGCACGCGAATCGCCTGCATGGCCGCGAAGCTGCCGACCCATCCGGCCATTGCGCCCAGCATCCCGTCTTCCGCGCAAGTGTCGCAATCTTCAGCGTCGAATGCATCACCCACGAAGCAGCGATAGCAGGGCTGGTCCGGCAGATGGCCCGCAAAGCTGGCGACCTGCCCCTGAAAGCGCCCCACCGCCGCGCTGGCAAGCGGGATGGCCGCGGTCACGCAGGCGTCGGAAACGGCCAGCCGCGTGGCGAAATTATCCGTTCCGTCCAGCACCAGATCGGCGCCTGCAATCAGCCGGGCCGCGTTATCCGGGCCGATCCGCGTATCGCTGATCGATACCTCCAGCGTATTATCGAAATTGGCCAGCCAGCGCCGCGCCGCCACCGCCTTGCCATGGCCGACATCGCGTTCGGCATAGATCGTCTGGCGCTGGAGATTGCCGGGTTCGACCGCATCATCGTCCAGCAGCGTCAGTTTCCCGATGCCTGCCGCCGCCAGATACTGGAGCGCCGGGCTGCCGATGCCGCCCAGCCCCACCAGCACCACATGCGCGGCAGCCAGCGCCGCCTGCCCCGCTCCGCCCACTTCGGGCAGCACGATATGGCGGGCGAAACGATCGAGACGGGCAGGGGACAGGGCCATGGACAGCCTGTTGGCAGGCTGTGGAAGAGCTGTCGATTCCTGATTGCGGGACGGGGCCGGGATTTGGGCGATCAGCTTTCCAGCTGGCGCAGCAGGCTGCGCACGTCACCATCCATGTCCGCATCGCGCTGGCGCAGATCCTCGATCAGGCGCACCGCGTGAATGACGGTCGAGTGATCGCGCCCGCCGAACTTGCGCCCGATTTCGGGATAGGAACGCGGGGTCAGCACCTTGGCCAGATACATTGCCACCTGGCGCGGGCGCACGACGGCGCGGGCGCGCCGCTTCGACGACATTTCCGAACGGTCAACGCGATAGAACTGGCACACGGTGCGCTGGATTTCGTCAATGGTGATGCGGCGGCGATTGGCTGAAAGGATATCGGTCAGCTGCTCTTCCGCCAGTTGCAGCGACACCGCCTGCCCGGTCAGCTGCGCATAGGCGATCAGCTTGTTGAGGCCGCCCACCAGTTCGCGCACATTGCGGTTGATGGTGCGGGCCAGGAATTCGATGACGTCGGCGGGCACTTCCAGCGGGGCGAAGCGGTTGAGCTTGCTCTTGAGGATGGAGCGGCGCAGGTCGATATCGGCGGGCTGAATATCGGCCACCAGCCCCATCGACAGGCGCGACAGCAGCCGCTGTTCCACCCCGTCCAGCGCCTGAGGCGCACGGTCGGCGGCGAAGACCAGCCGCTTGCCTTCGGCCAGCAGCGCATCGATGGTGTAAAGCAGTTCTTCCTGCGCGCTGGCCTTGCCGATGATGAACTGGATATCGTCCACCAGCAACAGGTCAAAGCCGCGCAGCCGCGCCTTGAATTCGATCATTTCGTTCTGGCGCAGCGCCTGCACGAATTCGACCATGAAGCGTTCGGCCGAACAGTAGAAGATGCGCGCGCGCGGGTGATCGGTCAGATAGGCATGGCCGATCGCGTGCAGCAGGTGAGTCTTGCCCTGGCCGGTCGCCGCCTTGAGATAGAGCGGGCTGAACTGCGGCGCTTCGACCTTGGCCATGCGTTCGGCGGCGTTGAAGGCCAGCACATTGGACTTGCCGGTGACAAAGGCCTGAAAGGTCAGCGAGGGATCGAGCCCGACTGACGAGGTGAAGCCCTGCGTGCCGATCGTGTCAGCGGGATGAGTGAACAGGCCGCTGTCAGTCCGGTCATTGGCCGCAGGCGAACCCAGTGCATGAGGCCCCGCTTCGCCGACCCGCAATTCGGGCAGGTGGCGGCGGCCGGGATGAACCGAAATGCGCACATGGCGGACTTCCGAACGTGCGATCTTCCATGCCAGCGAAAGCCGGTCAGCAAAGCGGTCCGCCACCCAGTTGGCGGAAAATTCGGTGGGCAGAAACAGATCGAGCGTGCCCGTTTCCTTGCAGAATTTGCCCAGCTGGATCGGCTTGATCCACTGGCTGTGTAATTGATGTCCCAGATCCTTGCGCAGGCCCTGGCTGATGTCAGCCCAGTCAGCTGCGAGATTCACCGCTTCCTGTTCGTCCGACATGTCCCCGCCTGATGCCGCTTGTCCGTTGAGAGTAGGCTGGTCCCGATGAATCCTGTTGCGCGCCATTTCAGCTTCCAATGCCCCCTTGCGCTCTGCCTTGACATTATGTCCGTCCGCAGCAGGCCAAGCCCTGCTACAGCGTATGCGCGCCCCATCCCGGAACCTGTGGCCCCGGGCTTTGCCGCCTGAATAACCAGAACTGTGAATGCCGACACAATCCCCGCGCCGACAGCATCTTTATTCAGGACCAAGCGGTCCGGAGCAAGGGGTGGGAGTGAAAAAAATCTGAAATAATTCGATTGACTCACCGAGACCCGAGGGGATGCGTTTAAGGCCTTGTTTAGCCTAATTTTTTGAGAATCCTTCTCGCGAATCGCGAGGATTCCTAGCGTCGCTGCGGGCGCGAATATTACAGTTCGCAAATGCACACAGGGCCGACGTGAGACACGCCGACCCTGTCACTGTCATCATTGCGTTCAGGCGCCTCCCGCGAGGGGCAGCAAGCCGAATCAGAGCGCGGCGACGCGCTTGGTCAGGCGGGAAAGTTTGCGCGATGCGGTGTTCTTGTGCAGCACGCCGCGGGCGACGCCACGGGCCAGTTCAGGCTGTGCGGCCTTGAGCGCTTCGGCGGCGGCGGGCTTGTCGCCCCCTTCGATTGCGCTTTCCACCTTCTTCACGAAGTTGCGGATGCGGCTTATCCGGGCGCCATTGATGGCGGCGCGGGCTTCATTGCGGCGGATGCGCTTGCGGGCTTGCGGCGTATTGGCCATGTAGTTCCTCTGACATGCCGCCCGGTACAGCGGCGATAGAATTGCAAAACTGATTGATTGGCAGGCACAGGCCTGCCGGAAAGCGGCGCCCTTAGCGGTGAGTGGCCGAATCGTCAAGCAAACAGCGACGGATATGTAGGCACAACCGCGCGAATGCTCACTTCTGGCAGCGGCGGCACCACCAGCTGCTGCGCCCGCCCTGTGCAAAGCGTTCAATCGTTCCGCCGCAGGCGCAGCTTTCGCCCTCGCGCCCGTAGACGCGCCAGTCCCTTGCGAAATAGCCCAGTTCCCCGTCGGGCTGGGCGTAATCACGGATGGTTGAACCGCCCGCCGCGATCGATTCGGCCAGCACGCCCTTGATTGCGGGCACGAGGCGTTCCAGCGCCTTGCGGCTGACGGTCCCGCCCGGCCGGGTGGGCCGGATCGCGGCGCGGTGCAGCGCCTCGCAAACGTAGATATTGCCCAGACCCGCGACGATCCGCTGATCCAGCAGCAGCAGCTTGATTGCCGCGCTGCGTCCGGCCAGCGCGCGGTGCAGTGATGCCGGCGTAAAATCGTCACCCAGCGGTTCGGGCCCCATCGCGGCGAAGGGCGGCCAGAGTCCCAGCGTTGGCGAATCGACCAGATCGACCGAGCCGAAACGGCGCGGATCGTTCAGTGCCAGCACATGGCCCGAAACGGTGTGAAGGACGAGGTGATCGTGCCGGTCAGCGTTTTCGGGATCGATTCGCCACCGCCCGCTCATCCCCAGATGGAAGACCAGTGTGCGCGCGCGATCGGTGTGAACAAGGCCGTATTTCGCCCGTCGTCCCAGCCCGGTGACGGTGGCCCCGGTCATTGCCTGTACCAGATCAGCGGGGAAAGGGCGGCGCAGATCGGGCCGGTTTACGCGCAGCGCGGCGATGCGCTGGCCTTCCAGCACGCGGGCCAGGCCCCGTACGGTTGTTTCGACTTCGGGCAATTCGGGCATACCGCACGCTGCTATCAGCCTTTGCCCTGTGCCGAAACTCCCCTAAAGCGCCGCATCATGAGTGATCGCGTTTCCTTCGGCTATGAAGAAGTCACCCCGGAAGAAAAGACCGAGCGCGTCGGCGCCGTCTTTTCCAGCGTGGCCCGCAAATATGACATCATGAATGATGCCATGTCCGGCGGGCTTCACCGGGTATGGAAGGACCAGTTTGTGCGGCGGGTGAAGCCGCAGGCGGATGAGGAATTCCTCGACATGGCGGGCGGTACGGGCGACATCGCCTTCCGGCTCGAAGCGCGCGGTGCGCGGGTGACCGTCTCGGACATCAATCAGGACATGCTGGATGTGGGGATTGAGCGGGCGATGGACCGCGGCATTGATACGCTGGTCTGGTCGCGCCAGAATGCCGAGGAACTGAGCTTTCCCGATCGCGTGTTCGATGGCTACACCATCGCGTTCGGAATCCGCAACGTCACGCATATCGATCGTGCGCTGGCCGAAGCTTACCGGGTGTTGCGGCGCGGCGGGCGGTTTTTCTGCCTTGAATTTTCCACGACCACCTGGCCGGGGTTCAAGCAGGCCTATGATTTCTATTCGCATCGGCTGGTGCCCCGGATCGGGCAGGCCGTGGCGGGAGATGAGGACAGCTATCGCTATCTGATCGAATCGATCCGCCGTTTCCCGCCGATGCCCGAATTCGAGGCCATGATTCGCGCTGCGGGGTTTGAGCGGACCCGGGTGGAACCGATCCTGGGCGGGCTGGTGGCGATTCATTCGGGCTGGAAGATCTGATTTGACGCGGCCTGCCACGCATATTCTGCGCCTGCTGCGCTGGGGCCGGACGCTCGCACGCCATGGCGCGTTGCGCGGGATTGAAGGTGATCCCAACACGCCGCCGCCGGTGCGCCGCCTCGTGCGGCTGGCCCGCTTCGGCACGCTCCAGCCGCGCCAGCCCGATTACGCAGGCGCATTTCAGGCGGTCGGTCCGGCAGCGATCAAGCTGGGCCAGTCGCTCGCCACCCGGCCCGACCTGGTCGGGGACGATGCGGCCCGCAATCTGCTGTTTCTGCAAGACAGCCTGCCGCCGGTGCCCTTTGCCGAGATCGAGGCGGAGATTGCCCGCAGTTTCGCCCGCGCGCCGGAAGCCTTGTTTGCCTCGATCGATCCCGTCCCGATCGGTTCCGCCTCCATCGCCCAGGTGCATCGCGCGGTGACGAGCGAAGGGCGCGACGTGGCCATCAAGGTGCTGCGCCCCGGCATCCGCGAACGATTCGCGCGCGACATCGCCACATATGAATGGGCGGCGGCGCATCTGGAGGCCTTGGGCGGAGAGGCGGAGCGGTTGCGCCCGCGCCAGACCATCGCCAATTTCAAGCGCTGGACCAACCGCGAACTGGACCTGCGCCGAGAAGCCGCCTCGGCCAGCGAACTTGCCGCTGCGATGCAGGGTTTTGCCGACTATCGCGTGCCACAGGTGGACTGGGACCGGACCAATGGCCGGGTGATGACCACCGACTGGATTGAAGGCATCAAGATCAGTGACCGGGAGGCACTGCTGGCGGCGGGGCACGATTTGCCGCAGCTTGCCAGCCGGCTGGTGCTCGCCTTCCTGACTCAGGCGATCAGCGCGGGCTTTTTCCACGCCGACATGCATCAGGGCAATCTGATCGTTCAGCCGGACGGAACCATTGCGGCGATCGATTTCGGGATCATGGGCCGGATTGACCGGCGTGCCCGGCAATGGCTGGCCGAAATCCTTTATGGACTGACCACGGGCAATTACCGGCGTGTCGCCGAAATTCACTTCGAAGCGCAATATGTCCCGGCCCATCATTCGATTGACGAATTCGCCACCGCCCTGCGCGCCGTGGGCGAGCCAATGCGCGGCAAGCCGGTGAGCGAGCTTTCCGTCGGGCAGATGCTGGACGGGCTGTTCGCCATAACCCGCGATTTCGACATGCAGACCCAGCCGCACCTGCTGCTGCTGCAAAAGACGATGGTGATGGTCGAAGGGGTGGCGACTCAGCTTAATCCGCAAATCAACATGTGGGACGTGTCAGCGCCTTTTGTCAGGGACTGGATTCGCGAGGAACTGGGGCCGGAAGCCGCGCTGGCTGAACGGTTGCGCGACGATGTGGGAACGCTGCTGCGCCTGCCCGCGCTGATCCGCCGGATCGAGGAGAAATTCCCGGCCAGGGGCGGCGCGCCCGAACAGCCGCCGCTGCCGCCGGTCGAACTGTTGTGGCAACGCCGGGAACGGCGGCGCGGCGCGGGCGGTTATGTGCTTGCCGCGCTGGCTGGCGGCGCGCTGGTGCTGGCCGCGAGCATGATGGGCTGGTTCCAGGGCTGATCCTAGTCGCCGACCTCGTCCAGATGATGGTGCGGCAGCAGGATGCGTGCCCACAGCACGATCCCGGCAATCACCGCTTCGGCCAGCATCGGGATGACGAAGCCATCATAGGATCCATCCATCGCCAGGCTGACGATGCGGCCAAGGATGACGAGGATCATCACGATGGCGGGGACCAGCAGCAAATCGCCCTTGCGCTGCCACGCACCCCACACGGTGCAGATGCCGGTGATGGTGAAGAAGGCGAAGACATCGCCGCGCAGCGTCGAAAAGCCCTGATTGTCCAGCGGGCGCAGGCCAACCCCGGCGGCAACCGTATCCGGCTGCACGAGATAGGCGATGCCCAGCAGGATCAGGAAAAGACCGATCAGGAAGGTCAATGCTGTCACGATCAGGCGCATGGCGTGTGTTCTCCCAAGGTTACCACGCAAATCTTCTCGGCTCTTAACCATCTTAAGTAAAGCGGTTGCACGAAAAGCCGTGCCACTGCACAACACCATTATGGGAGCGCCAAGGATACTTCTGGTCGTCGGGGGCGGGATCGCGGCTTACAAGGCCTGCGAGCTTGTCCGTTTGATCCGCAAGGGCGGAGGCTCGGTCACATGCGTGCTGACCGAAGCGGGATCGCAATTCGTTACGCCGATGACGCTGGCCGCGCTCAGCGAAAATCCGGTCTACACCACCTTGTGGGATTTGAAGAACGAGGCCGAAATGGGCCATATCCAGCTAAGCCGCGAAGCGGATCTGGTGGTCGTGTGCCCGGCAACGGCCGATCTGCTGGCCAAGATGGCGGCGGGCATTGCCGATGATCTGGCCACTACGCTGCTGCTGGCGACGGACAAGCCGGTGCTGGCCGTGCCGGCCATGAATGTGCGCATGTGGGAACATGAGGCGACGCAGCGCAATGTCGATCTGCTGCGCCGCGCGGGCGTTGCGGTGATGGAGCCTGATGAAGGCCCGATGGCCTGTGGCGAATATGGTGCGGGGCGCCTGCCGGAGCCCGATGCGGTTTGCCGCGCGATTGGCGGCGCGCTGGGGCTGGAGGAAGGATTCGCGCCTGCGCTTTCGCCGCCACCGGCCGAAATCGCCTGGCAAGTGCCTGCAGCAGATGAGGATATTGCCGAGCCCGAAGATAGCGCTGAGGACGAATTGCTGGAAGCGCTGGAACCTGAAGAGGAGGCTCCCCCGCCAGCGCGATCGGGGCTGAGCGGCCTGCTCGCATCAATCATCCCGCGCTCGACGCCCAAGCGCACGCTGGATGAGATTGAAGCAGAGGCGATGGAAGCCGGGCAGGAAGACGGCTGGCCAGGGCTGGGTTCTGGCCTCGGAACGGATGCCATGCCCGAATTCGAGACGGGCGAGGCGGACGGGCCACTGCCCGAGCCCGACCTGTCCGGCCCCCTGCGGGCCAGGAAGGGCGCCGCCGCCGCCGCCCCGCCGACGGATCCTGACGCGATCAATCACGAGGTCAATGAACGCCAGCTCCCCCCCGAGGTGCTGGACGAGCTAGACGGCGACCTGCCTGACGATGCGGTCGCGGACGATCCGCTCGATGGGCAGCCCGAGTTCGAGGAAGACCCGACTCATCGCCCGCTCTATGGCAAGCATGTACTGGTCACCGCCGGGCCGACCCATGAACCGATCGATCCGGTGCGTTACATCGCCAATCGTTCATCCGGGAAGCAGGGCTATGCCATTGCCGCTGCTGCCGCCGCTGCTGGCGCACGGGTCACGCTGGTTTCGGGGCCGGTCATGCTGGAAACGCCGCCGGGGGTGGATCGCGTCAATGTCGAAACAGCAATCGAGATGGCCGATGCGGTGCGCAAGGCCTTGCCTGCCGATGCGGCAGTGATGGTCGCCGCCGTTGCTGACTGGCGCACGAGCGAAGTGGCCACCAGCAAGATGAAGAAGCGCGAAATGGCGCCGCCTGCGCTGCGCCTCACCGAAAATCCGGATATTCTCGCCAATCTGGCCGCCGGGGCCAAGCGGCCCGGACTGGTCGTCGGATTTGCCGCCGAAACGGACAATGTGATCGAAAATGCCCAGATCAAGCGCAAGCGCAAGGGCGCAGACTGGATCGTTGCCAATGATGTGTCAGGCGATGTGATGGGCGGCGGGCGAAATACGGTCCATGTCGTGACGGGTGAAGGGGTGGACAGCTGGCAGGAATTGCCCAAGGAAGAGGTTGCCCGTCAACTGGTGGAAAAGATTGCCGATGCCCTCAATCAATAGCGTACCGGTCGCGATCAGGCGACTGCCGCATGGTGAGGGGCTGGACTTGCCCGCCTATGCCACAGCCGGGGCAGCGGGCATGGATGTGCTGGCGGCCGAGGATGTGGTGCTTCCTCCCGGCGGTCGCCACGCGGTCGCCACGGGCTTTGCCCTGGCCATTCCCGAAGGGTTCGAGGTGCAGGTGCGGCCGCGTTCGGGCCTTGCGTTGAAGCACGGCATCAGCCTGCCCAATACCCCGGGCACGATCGATTCCGATTATCGCGGCGAATTGAAGATCATCATGATCAATCTCGGGACTGACGATTTCGCCATCGCGCGCGGTGACCGGATCGCCCAGCTGGTGCTGGCGCCGGTGGTGCTCGCACGATGGGAAGAAGTTGCCGAACTGGACGACACGGCGCGCGGGGCAGGGGGCTTTGGCAGCACGGGCGGGCATGCCCGGCTTGTCTGAAACAGGTCAGGTCGCGTGTCCGCGCGGCTGATCGAGATTTTCCTGCCCGATGCGCAGGCGGCCCAGTTGGAAGCTGTGCTGGCCCGCCATTCACGCCGGTTCTGGCGCGAAGTCGTGCCGGGCGGGCAGGAGAAATACAGCTGCATCGTTCAGCAACGCTATACCGAACGATTGCTGGAGGATCTGGAGCGCGAGTTTGCCGACGCACAAGGGTTCAGCGCGCATGTGCTGAAGCTGGAAGCAGTGCTGCCCGCGGTCGTTGAAACCGCGGAAACGGAATTGCCACCCGTTGCCAAGGGCCGACCGCAAACCGCGCTCGAACGATTCTTCACCCGCGATCGCATCAGCACTGACGAGATCTATGACGATCTGGATGAAAGCCTGCACATCAGGCCCAGCTATCTGCTGACCTGCTTTCTTTCCTCGGTCATCGCCGGGCTGGGCATGCGCAGCGGCCAGACCGCCGTGGTGATCGGTGCGATGATCATTGCGCCCTTGCTGGGGCCGACGATGGGACTGGCCCTGGCTGCAACGGTGGGCAATGCGGCGCTGGGCATGCGCGCGGCGCGCACGCTGTTTGTCGGCTGCGTGGTCGCGGTGCTGGCGGGGATGAGCGTCGGCACGCTGGTGACGATCGACCCACTGGTGCCCGAATTGCGCAACCGCACGCTTGTCCAGCCAGCCGACATTGCACTGGCACTGGCGTGCGGGGCGGCGGGCGTGCTCGCCTTCACCCGGGCTGCTTCGCTGTCACTGGTCGGGGTGATGATCGCGGTGGCGCTGGTTCCGCCGCTGGCCGCGACGGGCATATATCTGGGCGCCGGATTTCCGACCGCAGCATGGAGCGCGTTCTTCCTCTTTGCGATCAATCTGGTCAGTCTCAATGTTGCTGGCATTGCCACCTTCCTTGTGCAGGGCCTGCCACCCCGGAACTGGCGGATCACGGGCGGCATACTCGGCCTGTGGAGCTTCGTACTGGTCCTGCTGGGTTTCATGATGGCGGGCCGGGCGATTTTCGATCTCGGTTCTGCCGAACGGCTGGCGCATCATCTTGTCGGTCCGCTGTAAGGTGGCGGGAAAACGTACCGCCCAACTGGGTTGCAGCATCTGAACTTGACCGCAGCATGCGATATCGATAGATCACGATACAATAAAAATGGCCCGAGTTCGTCCGGGATATGCCGATAGGATTCGGCGCCTTCAGCGTCGTGGTGGCTACGGGCTGCCCGAACACCTTGAGGGAGTGGATGGATGGATAGATCCGGAAACCAAGCGCAAGCTGGGCCTGGCAGCGGCATGGTGCGGGCCGCTGTTTGTGGTCACCTATACGATTTTCTGGGGCATCCTCGGCCATAACATTCCGCCGCCCAACATGATGGGGCTGAGCGCGCAGGAATTGATCGCGCAATATTACGGCAAATATCAGTTTGAAATCGCCATGGGCATGATCGGTTGCTGCGTTGCGGGCGGGTTTTACCTGATGTTTTCGCTGCAGCTTGCATCCATGATGCGCGACGAAGACGGGCAGCTTGGGCTGACTGCGATGATGGAGCTGGGCGGTGGCATCTTGACGTCATGGTCGGTGATCTTCTGTCCGGCGCTTTGGGCGACGGCGGCGATTTTCGCGAACAGCGCCGCTGATCCGATCACGATCAAGATGCTCCATGTCGCGACCTGGATTATATATGATTGCACGTTCATCATCACCACGATCCAGTGCACCGGCGTGGCGCTTTATACGATCCTCAACAAGCAGCAGACGGTGTTCCCGCAGTTCCTGGGCTGGTGCGCCATGGCGACCGGCACCATCTTCGTGGGCGTCATTTTCATTCCCTTCGTGACGGAAGGTCCGTTCATCGTGTCGGGGATATGGAACTTCTATATCGTGTTCGGCGTGTGGCTGCTGGCGTTCTTCCTGCCTTACAGTTTCTTCGCGATCCGGGCCCTGTCAAAGCCGCCTGAACCGCAGCCGCTGCGCAGCGCCAGCCACGCCTGAACCGTCACCGGGCGGCTGAGGGGGCGCTGATCCGCGTAAAGCGCATCACGCCCCCGCCGCGATGCAGGAAAAGGACGCCATCTGCCGTTTCATCAAGGCAGGCGCCCTCGAAATTCACTATGCCCAGATCATTGGGGATCAAGGTCAGGCGCAGCCGGGCCCGGTCAGCCGGTTCCAGTTCGAACCTGACCGGGCCGATCCGGTGGATGGGTTCGCTTACCTCGATCCACAGCGGGTTGCGCGCATCATTATCCGGCAGGCTCCACCCGTGATATTGCGTGTAGCCGTCGATCACGCTGCCATCGTCCAGCCCTATCCGGAAATCGATCCCGGCAATGCCATCGCCACCGGGCCAGCTGACCAGCAGGGTAGCGGGAGGATCGGCGGCCGCGCCCGGTTCTGCGCGGGCGAAGGCAGGCGGGACGGGGGCGGGTTCGGTGAACAGGCAGATCGTTTCATCCCGCCGCTCCCAACGCCCTTCGGCGCGTTCATCCAGCGCGCCCAGCGCAAGCGCAGAGGCAAAACGCCCGTCAGCGCGCAGTTCCAGCCCGCCAGCTGCCTCCGGCCCTTCGTCCAGACGGAACAGGCCAGGCGCGGGCGCAGCGACGGCAGCACCGCTGGCAAGGACCGCGAGACCGAGAAGGATGAACACGTGAGCGCGTTGCAAGATACAGATCGCCTTTCCGGGTGGACGAATCCGGCGATTCTAACCGTAATGCCGTTCACGCGAAACCGTACTGCATTCGCGGCAGCTTCTAGGTGGGCGCGCGCACCGCAAACATTGACCGACTTTGCGGCCTCGAGCCCTTAACCTGCCTTCAGCTTCATCGAGAATTCACCCGTTTTGGCGTTGAATTTTTCCTTGGCAAAGGCCTTGGCGGCGGCGGCGGTCTTGAAGATTTCATCCTGCAGGTGCGAGGTGACGATCGGATAATCCTGCGAATTATAGTGGGTATCGCGTACCGTCAGCCGGTAGGCCCCCTCGTCATTCTTGGCGATCAGGAAAGGGCGGACTGGTCCTTGAGTCATATTTGCGCTCCATAGTCGGTTGTTGGCGGGGCAAGACGGCATCGCGCGGGGACGGGCAGGGCAGTGGTCACAGGCTGGCCCCTGCGCCGAGTGCGCGGCGCAGGCGGGCAATGCGCAGGGCATAGCTTTCCACTCGTTCACGATGCTGCTGCAAGGCGGCGGATGTCAGCGCGCCATTTGCGTGAATTTGCGCCACTTGCTGGCGGTAGAGCAATTCGTTGAGGTCCATGGCACGCTCCCCACAAAAGGCGGGAGCACGATGGTCTCTCAGCCGCTGACGCCCGGAAGTATCGGTCAGCGATGAGCCGCTGTAGGCCGGGTGGGCGAAACATACAAGGCGTGCGCCCCGCCCAGTGGCAGGCGGGGCGGCAGGCTGGCGGTTCGCCTATTCGGCAGGTTTCACGGTCTTCACGGTCTTCTTTTCCGGTGCGATCGTGATTCGCACGGTTTCGCCCGAATTGCCGGGGAAATCGGTGAACATCGCTTCCACCAGATTGGGCACCAGATATTGCAGCCGGTTGGAGGTGGACAGCGCCTGCGCCTTGCCTTCGAACAGGCGGGCGCCATCGGCGGCGCGATCGATCTTCAGGTCAATCCCGCTGGTGTAGACCGTGTAGCTTTCATAGCCGCTGTTGTCGAACCAGGGATCATACCAGCCATAACCCCAGGGGCGGCTGTAGTAGCCATGATAGCCCCAATAGGGGCGATAGCCGTACCAGGGTGAAAAGAACGGGTCGCGATAGCCGGTGGAACGCACCTTTTCCCGGCCATTGTCGACGCCATAATCGAAGCGGACAATCAGATTGGCCTTGTCAGGGGTGGTTTCGACATAGCCCAGTCTTTCCATCTGCGCATCGACCAGATCGGCATAGCGCGCAAATTCGAGCCCACCCGCCAGCGCCGGATCATCGGCCACCACGGCAAAGCTTTGCCCCTGGGGAGCGGGAAGCTGGGTCTGGAAGCGGGAGACATCCGCCTTGAAGGGAGTGGTGCAGGCGGCGACCGCGGCCAGCAACAGCGGCCCAAGAGCCAGTTTGAGCGAGCGACCGCGCATTTTCATTGTCCTGTTCATGCCAACTCTCCAACTGCCCGCGCTGCCATGAGTGCAGCGGGACATGGGTTTGCCCCATGCCATACTGACAGGTGACTGAACCGGCCTTTAATGGCAACCGCCCATTGCGCCGTTAAATCAGGACCGGACCAGACCCAGCGCGCGATAGGCGGCCGCGAGTGTCGGCCGGGCCAGCTCGCGCGCCTCTGCCGCGCCGCGCGCAAGAATGGCGTCAAGCGCTTCGCGGTCCGCTCTCAGTTCGCGAAAGCGTGCTGATATCGGCGAAAGCGAGTCGACCAGCACTTCGCCCAGTGCCGGTTTGAACCGTCCAAACCCTTCGCCGCCATAAGTGGCCAGTACGCTGTCCACGCTGTCACCGGTCATCGCCGCATAGATCGACACCAGATTCAGCGCTTCGGGCCGGTCCGCCAGTCCCGCCACTTCGCCGGGCAGGGGTTCGGGATCGGTCTTGGCCTTCTTCACCTTCTTCATGATCGTGTCCGCATCGTCAGTCAGGTTGATGCGGCTCATGTCCGAAGGATCGGACTTGCTCATCTTGGCCGTGCCATCGCGCAGCGACATGATCCGCGCCGCTTCGGGCGGGATGAGGGGGTCGGGCTGCGTGAAAACCTCTTCGCCAGCGCCGAAATCATTGTTGAACTTCTGGGCGATGTCGCGCGCCAGCTCCAGGTGCTGCTTCTGGTCTTCTCCCACCGGCACATGCGTTGCCTGATAAAGCAGGACGTCAGCCGCCTGCAGCACCGGGTAAGTGAACAGGGCCACTGATGCGCCTTCGCGGTTCTTGCCCGATTTATCCTTGAACTGCGTCATCCGGTTGAGCCAGCCCATCCGCGCCGTGCCGTTCAGCAGCCACTGCAATTCGGCATGGGCCGGAACCTGCGCCTGGTTGAACAGGATCGACTTGTCCGGATCGATCCCGCAGGCGACCAGCGCGGCGGCCATCTCCAGCGTGCCCGCATAAAGTTCGCCCGGCACATGCGGCATCGAGATAGCGTGCAGATCGGCGAGGAAGAACAGGCACTGCCCGCCCGCTTCCAGCTCGTCCTGCATGCGCACCCAGTTGCGGATCGCGCCCAGGTAATTGCCGAGATGGAGATTGCCCGTAGGCTGGATACCGGAAACGACACGCATCGAAATTACTGGCCTTCGCTGGCTGGACTGGACTTGCGCCGCCGCCGTAGCTGGCTGACAAGGTCCTTGTCGAGCGCTCCGGTCAACCCGGCGATACCGAAGAACACGATCAGGCCAATCGCGACCAGCGCCGAAAGCGACCACACCCGTTCCACGACATTGCCGCCATAGCGCGCCTGCATCAGCGGCATGGCGTACCACAGCGTGGCGGCCATCGCGCCCGTCGCCACGAGCTGCCGAGCTACCCGGCCAGCGAGCCGCGCCGTCGCATGATACCACCGGCGGCGGTGGAGGATCGTATAAAGCAGCAGCACATTCAGCGTTGCGGTAAAGGCCGTGGCCCCTGCCAGGCCGACGATGCCGTAGCGCGGCACAACGGCGAAATTGATGGCGATGTTCACCACCAGCGCAAAAGCGGCGACCCACACCGGCGTGCGCGTATCCTCGCGGCTGAAGAAGGCAGGCTGGAATACCTTGACCAGCACATAGGATGGCAGGCCCGCGACCAGCGCGGTCACGATCATCGCCATGGTCTGGCCGTCAGCATCAGTCATCTTGCCGCCAACGAAAAAGGCGGTGACGAAGGCGGGTGCGCAGACCGCCAGCGCGGCGGCAGCGGGCAGGGTCAACAGCAGCGCCATTTCCACCGCATTGGTTTGCAGGCGCTGCGCCTCGCCCAGATTGTCGGTCTGGATGTGGCGCGCCAGCATGGGCAGGATCGCCGTGCCCAGCGCGATGCCGACAATGCCCAGCGGCATCTGGTTCAGCCGGTCCGCATATTTCAGCAGCGTCAGCGAACCTTGCGGCAGCGTCGTGGCGAAGAATGTATCGACGAACTGGCTGATCTGGTAGATGCCGGCACCGAAAGTGGCGGGCAGGATCAATATCCCCAGCCGTTTCACCTCAGGCGTGATGCGCGGCAGGTGGAGGTGAAAGCGAATACCCGTATGACGCGCCGCGATCCACAGGTAGACCAGCTGGGCAACCCCGGCGAGGCTGACGGAAACGGCCAGCGCCATCCCCACGATCCGGTCATCGCCGCCTTCGCCGCGCAACCACCAGCCAACGATGATGCCGGTGATGAGCACGATGTTGAGCAGGACCGGCGCAAATGCGCCCGGGCCGAAGCGGGAGCGGGCGTTGAGCAGGCCTGAAAGCATCGCGACGAGGCTGATCAGCATCAGATAGGGAAAGGTAATCCGGCTGAGCAGCACGGAAAGTTCGAACTTGCCCGGTACCTGCTGGAAATCGCTGGCGAGCATCCACACGATGCCCGGCATGGCAATCATCGCCAGCGCGGAAAAGCCCAGCAGAACCCATACGAAGATTGCCAGCACATCGTCAGCGAACCGCGCCGCCGCTGCCTCCCCATCCTCGCCGTTCAGCGCGCGGGTGTACATCGGCACGAACGCAACCGAGAACGCGCCTTCGGCGAACAGGCGGCGGAACGTATTGGGCAGGATGAACGCCAGCTGGAAGGCGTCAGCCGCCAGCCCCGCGCCCAGCACCCGCGCCATCAACATGTCGCGGGCAAAGCCGAACACGCGGCTGATCGCGGTCAGTCCCCCGATCGTTCCGACATTGCGGACCAGGCTCATGGGCGCGGCCGCCCCAGCGCGTCAGGCGTTGCCGGTCGGCGCGTCAGCGCCAGCTTCGGCCTGTTTCTGGGCCTGGCTGGCCTGCAACTGCTGGATGTACAGCCCGTTGAAGTCGATCGGGTCCAGCACCAGCGGGGCATAGCCCGCATCGCGTACGGCGTCGGCCACCACACGGCGGGCGAAAGGGAAGATCAGGCGCGGCGCTTCGGCATAAAGGAAGGCATGGGCCTGATCGTCCGGGATGTTGCGCATGCCCACGAGGCCGCAATAGGACAGGTCGACGATGAAGGCCGTTCCCTTGGCACAGCTGTTCTTGACCACGATCTTGAGTTCGACTTCGTGCACTTCGTCGCTCACGCGCTCCGCGCCGATGTTGAACTGCACGTCCACTTCGGGCTGGTCCGTCCACTGGTAGGATTGCGGCGCGTTCGGGTTTTCGACCGAAAGATCCTTGATATATTGGGAAATCAAACCGGCCATCGGACCATTGTCCGCACCATTGGGGGCGGAACCATTGTCGAGATCGGTAAGAACGTCGCCTGCTTCGGCCATGATCGTGTACGCTTTCCTAGAACGGGCGCGGGCGGGCGCCATTGCATCTGCTTCGCGCGCCTAGCATCCCCGGGCGCGGGCCGCAACGCCGTGGCGCATGGGAAAATCGGCATGGGCTGGCCGAATAATCCGTTCATCCACCCGTTGTTCATTTGTAATCCGTACCTATTTGAGGCAGATTGAATGGCTGGTGCCGCTCGCTGGTGGTTGGCGCTCGCGCAAAACAGGTACTGCCCCGTGATTTATGAAATCGTCATTCTGGCCATGATCGCAGCCTTTCTGGGCCTGCGGCTCTATTCCGTGCTTGGCCGCCGCGCCGAGCACGAGGAAGAGGTCGTGCCGACACGGTTCGATCAGGGCAAGGATGCGGCTGGCGCAACCCCCGGTCCGCGCCAGGAACAGAATCCACCGATCCAGCTGCGCCCGCGCGACATGGCCGGTGCCGCTCCAATGGCGGAGCAGGGCATTCGCGCGATCGCTGGGGCGGACCGCCAGTTTGAACTGGGCGGTTTTCTCCAGGGTGCGCAAATGGCGTACGAAATGATTCTTGAAGCTTTCTGGCGCGGTGGCCGGGACGAGTTGAAGGAATTGTGCACGCCCGAAGTCTATGAAGGCTTCGCCGCAGCGATTGCGGCGCGCGAAGCGGCGGGCGAAACGCTGGAAAACCGGCTCGTCCGGATTGAAGAGGCGGCGATCCAGTCAGCCCGCCTCGAAGGGCGTACGGCGCGGATCGCGGTTCGCTTTGCCGCTGATATCGCTGCGGTGACCCGCGATCGCGATGGCAATGTCATCGCCGGTTCACTCGACGATGCGGTGGAAAGCCGTGATGTCTGGACCTTCGTGCGCCAGGTCGGTTCGGCCACGCCGGAGTGGCTGCTCGAAGAAACCGACGAAGGCTGACACCATGCGGGCTGGTTTGCGCCCGCTGTGCGGCCTGTTCGCACTGACGCTGCTTTCGGCCTGCGTGCGGCTGATTCCCGAAACCTCCGCCCCGCGCCCGGTCCCGCTGCCGGGCCAGCCGCCCGCGGTTGATAACGCCTTTTCAGCGGGCTTTGCGCGCGGCCCTTCCATTGCTTCGCTCAAGCTGGGGCGCGAAGATGCGGGCGCGGCGCTTGCCTCTTTCGTGGAAAGCTGCCCCAGCCTGCTCGCGCGAGAGGACAAGAGCGGGCTGACGCTGAAGGAAGAATGGCGCGAACCCTGCCGCGCCGCCTCAAGCTGGCGTTATGAGGATGCGGCCCAATTCTTCCCCGCCTTTTTCGAGACCGTGCGGGTGAGTGACGGCGCGGCATTTGCCACCGGCTATTACGAACCGGAGATCGAGGGCGTGCGGGTTCAGCGCGGCGGCTATGAGGTTCCGGTCTATTCCATGCCGTCCGATCTGGTGCGCGGCTGGCCAGACGACATCGCCGAGAGCGAACGGACTGGCAAGCAGCCGCTTGGCCGCTATGACGAGGCGGGCAAATTCGTTCCCTATTACGACCGCGCCGAGATCGAGGACGGCGCGCTGGCGGGCAGGGGGCTGGAGCTTGCCTGGGCGAAAGACCCGGTCGAATTCTTTTTTTTGCAGATACAGGGGTCGGGGCGGCTGCGCGCACCTGACGGCAGCGTGATGCGGATCGGCTATGCAGGTCAGAACGGGCGCGAATATGCGGGCATTGGTTCGATCATGCGCGAACGGGGGCTACTGGGCGACGGGCCGGGGCAATATCCGGGATCGATGCAAGGCATCATGCAATATCTGCGCGAACATCCCGAGGAGGGGCGCGAATTGATGCGGCTGAACAAGAGCTGGGTCTTTTTCCGCGAACTGGTGGGCGACGGCCCGCTGGGCGCGCTGGGCGTGCCGGTGCGCGCGCAATCCTCCGTCGCGGCGGACCCGGCCTTCGTTCCATTGGGCGCACCGGTCTGGCTCGATCTCGATCGGGCAGAAGCGGACGGGCTGTGGATCGCGCAGGACACGGGCGGCGCGATCAAGGGCGCGAACCGGTTCGACACCTTCTGGGGTGCAGGGGCCGAGGCGCGCAGCACTGCCGGGGGAATGAGCGGGCGCGGACAGGCGCTGCTGCTCCTGCCCAAGGGCACGGTCGCACGTCTCGAAGCGAAATGAGCACGCCACGCGGGCTTTCCGCGCAGGAGGCCGCGCTGTGGGCGCGGCTGGCGGCGACGGTCGAACCGCTCCACGGGCGGCGGCGCAGCGCGTCTTTGCATGTCGACGCGGCCCCCGCGCGGGCCAGCAGTGACCGGTCAGCCGCAATGCCTGCATCGCCGCAATCCGCCCGCGCACCCGGCCAGTTGCTCCGGCCCGTTCCACCCGCCCCGCCGCCTGATCGCCACGGGCTTGATTCGTCCTGGGATCGCAGGCTGGCACGCGGTGCGGCTGCGCCGGATTTCACGCTCGACCTGCATGGCGCGAGCCTTGACCAGGCGCATGCGCGGCTTGACCACGGGCTGGCGCAGGCCAGGGCCATGGGCGCGCGGTTGGTGCTGCTGATCACGGGCAGGCCGCGTGGCGCGGCTGCCGCCGATCGCGGGAACCAGCGCGGGGCGATCCGTGCCAAGGTGCTGGACTGGCTGGCAGCCGGGCCGCATGGGGCGGATATCGCTGCGATCCGGCACGCGCACCGCCGCCATGGCGGAGATGGTGCGCTCTATCTGGTGCTCAGAAAACGGCGCTGATCAGCCGCATTGCGCGCGGTGCAGCAGCTTGTGATCGGCCAGCACCAGCGCCATCATCGCCGCCACCACCGGCACGCCGCGAATGCCGACGCAGGGATCGTGGCGGCCCTTGGTGGCGATTTCGCTGGCCTCGCCATTGCGGGTGATCGTCTCGACCGGGGTCAGGATCGAACTGGTGGGCTTGAAGGCCACGCGCACCATCACCGGCTGCCCGGTGGAAATGCCGCCCGCGATGCCGCCGGCGTGATTGTCCAGAAAAACGGGCTTGCCGTCAGCGCCGGGCCGCATCCGGTCTGCGTTCTGTTCGCCGGTCAGCCGCGCCGCGCCGAAACCGTCACCGATTTCCACGCCTTTCACCGCATTGATGCTCATCATCGCGGCGGCGAGATCGGCATCGAGCTTGCCATAAAGCGGCGCCCCCCATCCGGCGGGCACGCCATCGGCAATGCATTCCACCACCGCGCCGAGCGACGATCCGGCCTTGCGCGCTTCGTCTACCTTGCCTTCCCAGCGCTTCGCCGCCCAGCTATCCGGGCAGAAGAAGGGGTTGCGCGCGATTTCAGCGGCGTCGAAGCCGTCGCGGTCAATCGCATCGCCCCCGATTTCGCTGACATAGGCGGTGATCGTCACTTCCGGCAGGATCAGCCGCGCCACCGCACCCGCCGCCACCCGCGCTGCGGTTTCGCGCGCGCTGGATCGCCCGCCGCCGCGATAATCGCGCAGGCCGTATTTCGCATCATAGGCATAATCCGCATGGCCGGGGCGATAGGCCTGCGCGACTTCAGAATAATCCTTGGAACGCTGATCCACATTCTCGATCATCAGGCTGATCGGTGTGCCGGTGGTGCGCCCTTCAAACGTGCCGGACAGGATGCGGACCTTGTCCGGTTCCTGTCGCTGCGTGGTGAAGCGTGACTGGCCGGGGCGGCGCGCGTCAAGGAATGGCTGGATCGCTTCTTCGCTGATCGCCAGCCCCGGCGGGCAGCCATCCACCACCGCGCCCAGTGCGGGCCCGTGGCTTTCCCCCCAGGTCGTGAAGCGCAAGGCGCGGCCGAATGTGTTGACGCTCATGCGCAGGGCGTTTGGCGCAGATGTGGGCATCTGTCCATATTGCACTAGCCAAGCGGCAAAGTTTACGGCAGGAACAAAGCATGACCACGGGGCTTGCCTGATGATTGCGAAGCTGAAAGGCCTGCTGGATGAAACCGGCGCGGACTGGGCCGTGATTGACGTTTCGGGCGTCGGCTACCTCGTCCACTGTTCCGCCCGTACGCTGTCTGCGCTGGGCGAACGGGGCGAAGGCGTGACTGTGTTCACCGAATTGCAGGTGAGCGAGAACGACATGCGCCTGCTCGGCTTCGCCAGCGGGGCGGAACGGGAATGGTTCCGCCTTCTCACAGGCGTGCAGGGGGTGGGCAGCAAGATGGCGCTGGCCGTGCTTTCCGCGCTTTCGACTGATGATTTGCGCGCGGCCTGCGCGGGCGGCGATGTGACCATGGTCACTCGCGCTAACGGGGTGGGCACGAAGATCGCCAGCCGGATCGTCAATGAACTGAAAGAGAAAGCGGGCGGGATGCCGGGCGGGGCGGGCGCGGCGGTGGGCGGGGCGGTGATCCATCCGGCAGGCGGCGCCAGCGCAGATGCGGTGTCGGCGCTGGAAAACCTCGGCTTCAAACCCGGCATCGCCGCCGCCGCCGTGGCCCACGCCCAAGGCGAACTGGGTGAAGACGCGGC